>Ga0208646_1000319_pt1 | contig 32391 bp, 68 predicted proteins | sample AntAceMetag02UK8_FD_184762 | JGI IMG/M metagenome (GOLD analysis project Ga0208646, IMG submission 184762) | Saline lake microbial communities from Ace Lake, Antarctica - Antarctic Ace Lake Metagenome 02UK8 (SPAdes) (version 2) | ecosystem: Environmental > Aquatic > Non-marine Saline and... | reverse complement strand
ATATTGATAAAAAAACAGGAAATGAGATACAGTTTCACGTAAAAGAACGCAAGTAATTTTTATTGATTATAATGACAAGTATAAGACCCGTTTTTTCTATGGGTTTTATATAGTGTTAGCACCCGTTTTTATTCATAAGTATATTAATTTGTAAAATAATTACACTTTTTTACTATTTTATAGTTGGTGGTATATATATTTGTTTTATATTTACACCGTAGTAAGGAGTTAACCACTACTAAAATTTATAAATTATTATGAAAAGCACTAAACAAAAATTTGAACAAGCTAAAAAACTAAGTGAAAAATTAGTAAGTACATCTAACATACAAAGCGAAAGATATTATTTTGTTTTAAGAATTTTTCAAAACACTAGAACGAAACTAAATAAAGAACTAGACTTAATTAGATTAAAAAATAATAAGCCAGTTAAAAAGACTATTGCACAACTTAGAGCGATGGTTATAGAAGAAAAAAGAGCTATTAAAGAAGCTGGTTTTAGTTTTCCATTAAGAACAATATAATGAACGAAAACATAATAATACTAACCAATCTAAAGGACTTCGAATGTTGGGGTTCTTTGGTTGAGTTATGCAAAGTAAACGGTTTTAGTTATAACTATCTAAAGCGTAAAAAGTTCCCTTTTGAATACAAAGGACTAAAATTTATTAGAGTTCCGTTCCGCTCTTCTAATGGGTGCTAACGGTTTGGCTATGTGTAGTGCCGACTTAAATAAATTACTATACTAACTTAAAAGACCGAAACAATGAGTAACAAGAAATACATAATTAAAAGAACTGAGGCATTACATATAGGTGGTGTTATGCTTAGTGCTTACTATATGATAGCTGATAATGAGCCAACCGTTGTAATGGCTGAAAACATAGGAGATGCTTATGATAAACTTGATGAGCTTGGAGTTCTTGAATATGAATTTGTACACGCTAAAAGTATAACCATTGTGCATTAAGCATAACGGTTTGAATATGAATTTTAAAAATTACGGATTATGAGATTTGAATTAATGCAATGGAAATGGTATAGGAAATGGAAAGGAGGCTATTATTACTTAATAAGAACTTGGTTACCTATGAATGACTTTTGGACAGATAAAATGATAACAAGTTGCGGAGGTAGAGCCGTTAAAGAGGAGCACTACACTAAGTAATTTTTATTATTTATATTCTGTGTTGTTGTGTCGTTTTAATGCACTACAACGAGAATAATAAAAACAAGCGTAGCGACCCGTAGGGTTGTATTTATTTAATGTTATAAATAGGTTAGATATGAGCAAGAACGAAGCATCAATTGAAATGATGGATATGATATTAAGCCAACTCCCTAAATGCCCACAGAATGATATGGAGGATTTTGTACGGGAAAAGATAGTTGAATTTAACAGCGTGGAGCATAGCAATGTAGAGAAGTATGACTTTATTGTTGAGATAAGCAAAGAGCAATGTGATAAAATTAGTGATAAGGTGTGCGTGGGATATATTAGCTCATTTGTAAGGGAGTTATGCGCTCTCGATAAGCATTACTTACGTCCAAGCGAATAACTAAATTATTTATAATGACTAGGCTATGAGCCTGTACTTGTATGGCGTATAGGTATTGTTAGGCTTATGTACGGATTATTAAACTAAAAATATTATTAAAATGACAACAAGAAAAGATTTACAAAAATGGCTCGATAGATTTCCAGAGGATACAATAATTGAATTTGGAATACAGCAAGAAGCAGGAGCGTATCAAAGTTACGGAAGTGTTGAATTTGACACACCGAACCTTAAAGACAATAACGATGGTTACGGATGGGAGTTTATGGATTTTAGAAAAAACCAATTTGTTAAGCAAGGAGAAAAACATTTTGGCAGGTGCTATCTTAGAATTGGAGAACCGAGGTAGTATTAAGCCTAACGAATAGTATAAAAATAGTTAATTATATTAATATGAAAAAATACGATAGTAACGACTTAACAGTAGCTTTTGCAATAGGTTTTTTAATAAGCATAGGAGTAATGTTTATTAATATAATTTATTGATTTTATACAGTGTTGTGTGCTTTTTTAATTGCATCACAACGGTTTGGCTATGCACAGTAATTTTAACGATTTAAAACAACAAAAATGAATATAGAAGATAAACAAAAAGCAATGTTAGCTGATGACCTTTCAGCTTACATAAAAGACAAGCACACACAAGAAGAATGTATCGGATTTATAGACGGCTATAATTCAGCACTAACTAAGTTAAAATTATTGGGTATAGCTTTTGTTATAGAGCGTTTTTCTCTTATGCAGAAAGTAATGTGGGAAGGGTTGCAATATTGGGTGACTGAAGATAAGGGAGAAAGTAAAGTATTAATAGCCAACTCTGATAATGAAAATGCAACTGATTACAATGATTGGTGGGTGGAGCGTGAAAAACTAAATGCTCTATAACGTTTGGCTATGATTAGTCATTTGAGGAACGAAAATTATTAATTCATAGGTGGTGTTACCCACCGTTAATTTATTGAGATGAAACAACATATATATTTTAGAGAAGACTTGCAAGAACTGAAAACATTGCCCATAAATGAGCCTAACTGTTATTACTTGGGTGAACTTGGAGAAAAGGAATTAGAGACATTTACAAAGTGGCTTAAAATAAGCCCTTCTTCATTCATAGAACTAAGTAGAAAAGTAAAGAATGGTGATTTTAGACCTAATGGTGGGTAACGTTGAATGTATGGCATGAAGCCGTACCACTAACGACCGAACAAAGAATGAATGAATATTAATTACGGATTTTTGCTATACATATTGTTAGCAACTGGGCGGTTTTAAAAACGAGAACTTATGCTAAAAGTATTTGAAAATAAAAGAGAAATAAATCGTGAACCACAAAAGGTTCGATACCAACGAGAAGTAGAGCTACCCGATGGACTGCTTACGCTTGAAGATATAGGTAAACACCTAAAGTATGGTGAGGAGTTTGGTTTCTTCCAAAGAGAAGAGGGTGGACTTGGACTGCCTGTTGATTACCTAAACATACACGGTTACAGAGATGAAACCAAAGAAGAAATTGATGCAAGGGTAGCGAAGACAGAAGTGTATAATAAAAAGTACGATGAGTACCATTTAAAGCACAGTAAGTAGCCTTGTTGCTAACGGTTTGTGTATGAAATCGTTTTAATGTTTGATACACCTTGTTAGGTGTTTTTAATTTACGGATTATGATAAAAAGAAAGACAGAAGTAAGTAAATGTTGTAATACAAGTTACGACACAAAAAGTAATGGTTTATGGAATTACTATGTATGTCATAAATGCAAGGATAAAACAGAAGTTGTTAAGGTGTGGAATAAATTAGTAAAATAATTACACCTAACGAATAGGATAAGGATTGATTTTAACGAATAAATAAAACAAGATATTATGGCAAGTAATGAAAACTATACAAGCGACAAAGAGTTAACTGAGATTTATAATCTTCTAGATAAAGAGAGTTTAGTAAAGCTGTTAATAGAAAAACACAGGGAATCAGAAAAGCAAGTTAAAAATTTATCTTTATCTAGTGTTATGAAAAGTGCCCTCCCTTATATACCAAGTGAGAGCACATACAACTTAGCTAGGCAAATGTATAAGGACAAAAAAAGGTTAAAAGCCTTAAAGATGGTTTACGAGGATACTACAATGAGTTTAAGGGAAGCTAAGAACTTCTGTAGTAAGCATTTTTCATAACGGATGGTGGTATGGCATCGTTTTAATGTGCTATACCACGTGTTACCCTTAGTTTTAAAAAAGATAAATTATGCACAGAAGTAAAATAGAATTACATAACATTGATTGTTTACCGTTTATGAAGCAATGCGAGGACAAACAATTTGACTTGGCCATAGTAGACCCACCTTACGCTATAAATATAGAAAATAGCGGCACTATGTTTAAAAAGTTTGGCAGTACAAAAGGTTGGGATAGTAACAGGCCAAATAAAGAATACTTTGAAGAACTTAAACGAATAAGTAAAAACCAAATTGTTTGGGGTGGAAATTATTTTTTTGATTTACTTGGCCAAACAAAATGTGTTATTTGGTGGGATAAAATGAACGGAACTAATATGATGGCTGACGGTGAGTTGGCTTGGACTAACTTTGATAAACATAGTAAAAGATTTGAAATGCATCATTTTAGTAGTGGTTATGATAAAAAAATACACCCAACACAGAAACCCAACAAATTATACGAATGGTGTTTAATGAACTTTGCAGAACGTGGCCAAAAAATAATTGACACTCATTTGGGAAGTGGAAGCATTGCGATTGCTTGTGATAAACTTGGTTTTGATTTAGTAGCTACTGAAATAGATAAAGATTACTTTGATAAGGCAAACAAAAGACTGAACCAACATAGACAGCAACAAACCCTTTTTTAATATTAAGGGTAACGTCTAGGCTATGAACTTTTAAACCGATTAGATATGGAAAAAATTAATAGAGAATGTAAGAATGAAAAACACGTAAGGAGGGATAATAAATTTGGAATAACTTGGTGCATTAGGTGCGGTAGATTATTTACTAAACCAAGTGGTAAAGAACTTACTAAAGAGGACAAACTAAGGTTTAATTGTTTATAGCCTTTGTTGTGTGCTTTTTTAATTGCACCACAACGTTAATGGTATGGTGTCGTTTGCTTTTCGCAAATGCACTATAACCAGTGTTACCTGCTGTACGGATTATTAAAAACAAAATATGAAAAGAAACGAAATATATTTAGGAGATTGTTTAAAGTTAATGCCTAAGCATATAGAAGACAAAAGTGTTGATTTAATACTTGCGGACTTACCTTATGGAACTACTCAAAATAAATGGGATAAAAATATAATACCGTTTGAGCCATTATGGAATGAATATAAAAGAGTTTTAAAAAATGATGGTTGTATAATCTTAACTTCTGATGGTCTTTTTACAGGTGCTTTAATGATGAGTAATCCGAAATGGTTTAAATATAAATTGATTTGGAACAAAAAAAGTACAACGGGATTTTTAAATGCTAAACGTATGCCATTAAGACAACACGAAGATATTTTAGTGTTTGCAAAAGGTAAGACTAAATATAACCCTATAAAAGTAAAGAGAGGTAAACCAAGAAAAAAAGGAGGATATGTTGGGGGTAATAAAGGCACTTACGGAAGCTATAAAGAAGATATAAAAGTAAATAATGAATACTATCCTACAAGCATAATAGAAATAAGTAACGCAAACCAAAAAACAAAACAACATCCAACAGAAAAGCCGTTAGAATTAATGGAGTACTTGATAAAAACTTATACTAACGAGGGCGATTTAATACTTGACAATACTTGCGGAAGTGGAACAACTGGAAGAGGTGCAAAGAACCTAAATAGGGATTACATAATGATGGAGCAAGACCCTGACATTTACGAAATTGCTTGTAAAAGACTACTAATTTAGTATTGCAGGTAACGTCTAGTATAACACATCGTTTTAATGTGTGTTATATATTGTTAGCATTAGTACGGTTAAATTAAAAACTAAAATATAATATAATGAAAAAATTAAGCACATTATTTAAAAAAGACACAACTAATTTAGGGCGAGTAATTAACGAAATAAATCCCGAAAATGAATGGGCTTTAAAGTTTGGAATACCAACAAGAAAATTTGACGGTACAAGTTGTGCTATTATTAAAGGCGAGCTTTATAAAAGGTTTGATTTGAAAAAAGGTAGAACTTTGCCTCCCAACGCAATACCTTGCCAAGAACCTGATGAAATTACAGGACATCATCCACATTGGGTAAAATGTGATAGAAATGATAATTCTAATAAATGGCATTTCGTAGCATTTGATGAGTTAGAAAACAAAGAGGACGTAACTTATGAATTATGTGGTAAAAAAATACAAGGAAACCCTGAAAACGTAGAAGGACATAAGTTGATAAAACACGGAATGGAAAAACTTGATTTAATAAACTTTGACTTTGAAAGATTAAAACACTTTTTAACTGTTGCGGATATTGAAGGGATTGTTTTTCATCATTTAACCGATGGTAGAATGTGCAAGATTAGAAAGTCTGATTTTGGGATACGCAGGTAGTATTAATGCTAACGGATGGTGCTATGAGCAGTAGCGGATTAATAACACAAAACTTTAAATTTATGACAAAAGATAATAAACATCAGAAACTTTCGGAAAGCACAGACACCGCTATTGCTTATAGCACGTGTTACCGGCAGTACGGGATTAATGTACTATCCCTTTTTGACGGTATGAGTTGCGGACAAATAGCATTAGAAAAATTAGGCATAAAAGTGAATAATTATTTTGCGTCCGAAATAGATAAATATGCAATACAAGTAACTAAAGACAACTATCCAAACACAAAGCATATAGGTGATGTAACACAGGTTAAAGAATCCAATTTACCAAACATAGATTTATTGATAGGTGGAAGCCCCTGCCAAGGATTTAGTTTTGCAGGAAAGCAGCTAAACTTTGAGGACCCACGCAGTAAACTCTTCTTTGAATTTGTGAGGTTACTCAAGGAGTGCAAACCTAAATACTTTCTGCTTGAGAACGTTAAGATGAAAAAGGAATACCAGGAGGTAATAAGTAGATATTTAGGAGTTGAGCCAATCGAGATAAACAGTTCCCTTGTATCAGCTCAAAACAGAAAACGGCTTTATTGGACGAACATACCTGGGGTCGAGCAGCCAGAGGATAAAGGCATATTATTAGAGGATATAGTTGAAGATGGTGGTGTTTTAAAAGAAAAATCACAAACGATATTAAGCACTATTTATAAAGAAAATGCTAAGAGTATGTTTACAAGAAATAAGCAAGGACTTTTAGTTGTTTGTGGAGCAATGCGAGGGCGTTATATTGTTGACGGCAAAAGGCAAGACGGTAAAATGCTTACCAAAGGGCTGACAAAACAACGTATTGAGATTAGATATGATGGCAAAACGAACGCATTAACCACAGTAGCAAAAGATAATAATGTTTGCTACGAAGCAGACGGAAGGCCTTATTATGAAATAGACGGCATAAGATTTAGGAAACTGACACCTATTGAGTGTGAACGGTTGCAAACTGTGCCTGATAATTATACCTCCTCAGTAAGCAATACTCAGAGGTATAAAATGCTCGGCAACGGATGGACGGTGGATGTAATAGTGCATATTTTTAATTATGCACAATGGTAGTATTGCCGGTAACGATGGGTGTATATTGTCGTAGCTTTTTCAGCTATGCAATATGACACCGTGTTATGTATCTGGCACGGTAAATACAGTACAATGTTGATTAAATAAGCTGAACCTTTTTGTTTTATTTTTTAAGGGTTGGCAAAATAATTTTGAAAAAATTAAATATATGAATGTAGTAAGTTTATTTAATGGAATGGGTACGCTTAGGCAAGCCCTTGAAGACTTGAATATTAAAGTTGATAAATATTACTCTAGCGAAATTAAACCTGCTGCAATAGAATTACAGCAAAATCATTATCCTGATGTTATCCAGGTAGGAGATATTAAGAATTGGAGAGAGTGGGATATTGATTGGTCTAAAGTCGGATTTATTGGAAGCGGTTCGCCTTGCCAAGATTTAAGTATTGCAGGCAATAGAAAAGGATTAAAAGGCGATAGGAGTCGTTTGTTTTATGTGTTTGTTGAAATATTAAACCACGTAAAAAAACTAAACCCAAATGTAAAATTCTTACAAGAAAATGTAGGCAGCGCCCCAATTGAAGCCGTTGGAGAAATGAGCAGGGCGTTAGGAGTTTATCCGGCAAGGTGGAATAGTTCGCTTGTAACAGCTCAATTACGTGATAGATATTATTGGACAAATATTAAAATAGCTGAATATGGAATGTTTGGGGATATGATTGTTGATATACCGCCCCCAATGGACCAGGGCATAATGTTTGAGGATATAATACTTGACGGTGCTGTTTATGTAGATAAAGCTCAGGCATTGTTAGAGTCGGAGGCTAAAACATACGGCTATAAGGATATGAGCAAATTTACAGCTTTAATTAAACGTAGGATAGAAGCAGGGAGGCAATTGCCGAACTTTGTGTTTACGTACAAAAAGAAAGCGAATGCTATATTAGAAAGCGAATCGAGACCATCAAGAAATGAAGAAACCCTTTTGAAACGGCATTTAGAAATGGCAATGAGTAATGTTGTTAATGATAATGGGACTGTTAGGATTTTAAATAAAATAGAAATGTGTAGGCTGCAAGGATTCCCTGACAACTACTGTGATTCAATTACCAGGAATAAGGCAGCAAGCTTGTTGGGTGATGGTTGGACTTTGCCAATTATAGTACATATTCTTTCTTTTTTTAAAGGGGAGGCAAAAAAATAAAATAAAAAGAGTGTACCCACTGTGTTTGATTAAATGTGATAATGTAGTGCTTGTACATAACAACCGTGTAAAGCTACCTTAGCATAATGAGAAAACAATCATTTACAGTCGTTTATAGTTATGTTTGGGAAGTGTCATTCGCTAATCATTACAAATTCACAAAGTGTGGTAAAATGATTAATGGAAGAACTGGCAGGGAACTAAAACAGAAGCTTAACGGTTACACCAAAGGATATAATATCGAAAGTAAGTTCTACTCTATAAAATCATTAAGAACTCATTTAATTAGGATACAAAAAATAGAAGTGCCATTTTAAAATGCACATAACAAAAAAATAAAAACCAATGACTGATAAAGAATTTTGTAAAGTAGACACCGAGTTTAACGGTGAGACAGTAGACAATATAAAACAGATTAAACGCAGGAGTTTTAACGGTGAAGAGTTAAAGGAGTATGTAGAGCATTGCATTAAGTTAAGATTAGTGACTACGCCCGTTAAAAAAGAAATTCCGAAAGAGGTAGAGGAATTATTTGGAGGCGAAGATGCTGAAGAACTAAACATATTACTACACATAATAAAAGGGCGGGGTTACGGGTTTTTTGAGAGAACAGCCAAAACAACTATGACTGCTCGTTTGATTGAAGATTTGCACGAAATTGGATACAAGATAGTAAGGCAAGGGCAAGAACCGTATATTGATGCTGTAAGGAAAAGTTGTTATGCTGTTTTGGATGAGGCGCACGATGTAGTACAGCTTTACCAAACAGAAGAAAAGGCAAACAAAGGACTTGAAGAGTTTAAAAGAAGTCATTCACATACAGACTTTTATGTAGACACAATAGAAATAAACTAAGAAATAAACTATTATGGTATTTACGGTTGAAGAAATAAAAAGATATTTAGCTCGGCATAAAAACTTAAAAGTCGCTATTGAGAGTCTAACTGAGCAAGCGATAATTGACTGTATTCCTGTTGATGATTTTGACAGTATGAATTACGCTAAAAATGACGAAAACCTATTAAAGTATGAGGCTCATATAGGTATGGCGAAGCTCAAAGAAGAACAAAGAGCTATTTTCAGAAACACTAATGGAAAAAAAGGTAGATACTGGATGGCTTGCTCCCCTAAATGGATTGAGAATAAAGAGACGAAAGAAAAAACCGATTATGGTATCTGTTATTGGGTAAACTATGGTGACCGCAATACTTACGGGCGGTTTAGTGTTGAGCAAATAAAGCAATGGTTTGATAATCCTAAAACTTACTTACACGAAATTGGAGGAACTAAAGAAAGATAAACTAAAATTAAATTTACTAGAAAAATGAAAGAATACTTCAAATGGCTAATAGCCAACACAAGAATTAGAAAAGCTACATTTAGACTTTTTTGGTTTATCGCATACCTCTCACTAGCAGTTGTTATTGTACGTGAGGCAATAATTGATAGTCCTTGGGCATTACTTACTTTTATTCCGCTAGGCGCTATGCTTTATTACCAATGGAAGCACTTTAAAAACAGAGTCAAATGATGAAAAATAGTGAGTTACACGACTGCGAAAACGGGATACACGGACTAGCAAAAGGATTAGGAATTGCGGAGGCAGAAATTGTTAGAATGCTAAAGGAGGGTATGGAATCTCGCTCTTCAATAGGAGGGCAGTTGAGCAAGAAAAATCAATACTTTATTGATGAAATGGAAGCTACGTTTGATTCGTATTAATTTAGCACAACAAAAATAAAATGAATATTAAAATTTCAGAAAGCCTTTCGGGTATGCTGTCTAAAATGGATAGTAAGCAGCAAGTTATAGTTGCGGAAATGATTAGTTTTTATACAGAACAATATGAAGGGCTAAGAAAAAATAATAACTCAGAGTCCGTAAGTTCGGCAATACACGATGCGGTTGAGCAAGCAATCAGAGAGCTAATTAAAGCGGAAGAGAACGAAAAGCCTTCTTGCGGTAAGGGTTGTTCTTTTTGCTGTTACCTAAAAACAGACGTAACAGACGATGAAGCTGTTTTGCTTACCGAATACTCAAAAGAAATTGGGTTTGAGATTGACTACAATTATTTAGAGCAGCAAATTGTAAAAACAGACGAGGATTTTTTGAAAATACCTTATGCTAAGAGAAAGTGCGTTTTTTTAGATAAAGAAGGGGCTTGCTCTGTTTATGAGCATAGACCAATTGCTTGCAGGAAATTAATTGTTGTTTCAGACAGCAAAGGGTGTGATACTGAGAATAATTGGGGAGGTCAAGTGAAAAGATTAGTCTCAGTCGAAGCAGAGAGTATTAGCGCAGCCGCTCTTAACGCTAGAGGGTCGGGAGGTTTGGCTGAAATGATGGTAAAAGCCAAATAAAACAAGGATTTTCACAGAAAACGCATAAGGAGTAGTTGGGTTCATTGCGCTTATTATCAAATAGTTAAAAGCTATATTAAAAATAAGCGAAAAAAAAAGAACCCGAAAAACTCTGTGGTATTATACAAAAGTGTATATTTGAATCACAATTAAAAACACACATAATAATTCAGCTATGACGAACAAGACATTTAGAATTGGAGTAAGTGATTATGAGTTACACCATTATATTGGAAATAGCAACGTAAGACTAGATAAGATACCTTCTTTTGGAGAAATACGAGAAAAAGGGAAGCTTTATGAAAGCGAAGCCTTAGCTATTGACTCCATTCGCTTAGAGGCTGCGAAGGGGTTTAAAAAGTACATACTCACTATATCGGAGGCTTTAGAAGTTGCGAAGAATATCGTCTCACTATATCACCTTATAGATTCCCGTAAATCGGGATATGTAGTCATACTTTCTAAAAAAGAACCTAGCGAACTAACAAGGGCTGACGAGTCTATGCACTACTACTGTAGGGGCAGAAAAGCCGCTGATGAATTTTCGTTAGACACCGCTCTTTCACCTACGGTTACAGACACTACAAATTACAATATCTCGGATATGTTTTACTTAGACAACGGTATGAGTTGGGAGAGATATATGAGTACTTAAAGAATAGTAACCTTCAAAAAGTCTAGGCTCGCTTCGTAAATGGAGCGAGCTTGAGGTGGTAGAAGCACACACGTAAATTAAAATTTTAGCTATGAAAACAGTATATCCCAAGAAGCCCAAAGAAAGCTTTATCAAGTGGAGAGCATACATCTCAAGCTTATTAATAACACCTAAAAAACCTAAGAAAAATGGAGCAAAATAACAAAAATTCTATGGATTCCAAAGAGAATGAGACCGTAGAGACTATCGACATACAAGCGCAATTAATTAAGGCGGTGGGAGACGATACTGGCGGGCGGGAGGTTTACGCATCTATCCAAGCGGCAACGCTAAGTATTTTAGGAACGATAAATCTTGACTCTCTTTTCCCTTCAAGAAAAAAACTCATTGAAACTGAAATAAGTTTAGTTGTATCCAAAGCAATAGGGGTTTGTCACCTAAGTCATCTAAAGCAAATAAACAAGGCAAAGCAAGGCGTTTCCGAATAAGCAAGAGATAGCTAATGGTTGAAACTCCAATTAACCTCTCTTTACATTTAGTGATTAACCATATCATTGTAATAATGTAAATGAAGTTATGTAACAACTATCTCGTACCATTTATAGTAGTGTTTGTAGCATTAAAATCTGCAAGCTTAATTGAGACTATACTCTAGCTACTGTAGATGGTTATAATATTAATCTTAATTTAAGTCCAATGGAAAGAAAGTTTAGAGTAAAACGATTTAGCAGAAAGGTTATAAGAATTAGAGGCAAAGGCGCATAAATTGTAGGAGAAAAACATTGATTGAAAACGCTGTGGCATATCATTTCAGACACAGAAACTACTTCTTATAGCTGCTAACCCCTTTAGCTCACATCATAAACGGTGTGGGCTTTAGGTGGTATAAAACCAAAGAGATGAAATATATTACTCAGATAGACTTAGATGATATGGACACGAATGAAGATGCTGAAAAAAGAGGTTGGGAGAATCTAAAAAGGAGATTTATTCAGTTCAAAACTATGATAGGGCGCAATTGGGTAATAACAGAGATTACAGGCGGTGATACCGAGCGGTTTACACAGGGTGAAGACTTCAAAATTATAGAGCTTGATAAGGACGGTAAGTTTGAAAGAGAGTGCGAAGAAACTAATGAGCTAATTGAGGTAGAGTACGAGGAGTTTTAGGTTCAAAAAAGAGAGTTTTAAGCTCATAAAAATAAATTGATGTGTCGTTTTGCCTCCTATAGTTATTGGCTTCACATTAATTTTTACTTAATATGTATTTTTTAAGATATTTATTATATATTTGCAATCAACACACAATTAATAGCTATGAAATTAGAGTTCACCGATAAAGACATTCAAGCAAAGGCTATAGACTTGTATTTTGATATTCCCGATAATATCGAAAGGGATATAACGGTTAAAAGCGCTGATATTACTTGGAGCTTAAACATAAACCTTGCTAGGTGGGGTATTGACGAATTTAACTATGCGCTATCTAATCTAAAGGTGTTTGTGCTAGTTGAAACTTTTGATGCGGAGTTTGAGCAAACAAACGAGACAGAGCTTTGCTTTGAAGTAAAAAGAAATTCCAAAACAAATAAATACGAGTGTACCATTTTCGAGGAGGTATTGAAAGACGGTGCATACGTAGACGAAGCTTACGTTACCCTTCCTATAGAGCTTGTAGTTGAAGAGAAGCCCGCTACAGAAATAGACAATAGGGCGCAGATTTTCGTTAAATATATAGACCTTGATTTGAATAGAGAGGACAAAAAGTTAACCTTAACAATATAATATCAAATAAATAATAATTATGGCACAAACAAAAGTATTTTTCGACCTTGAGTATACGGGTCTGCATAAATTAACCACGCCAATATCAATAGCTATGGTAGCTGAAGATGGTAGGAGTTTTTACGCAGAGTTTACCGACTTTGATAAATTTCAAATTGACGACTATGTAAGGCAGCACGTACTCCCCAAAAGAATATTAAGCGATTTTAACGTAGGTACTGACTACCAACCCGACTCACGAGAGGTTATTATGAAAGGTGATATTGATAAGATATTTACCGCAGTAAACAAGTGGCTGTTGGACTACGAGACAGATGGGGTTCAGATGTGGGGTGATATGTTAGCCTATGATTGGGTTCTTTTTATAAACATATTCGGTAACGGTCAAGCCTTGCCTAAACATATAGACGTTATTCCTTTAGACTTATGTACCGCATTAAAACTTTGCGGAGAAGACCCGCACGTAGATAGGTTGATTTTTGCTTACGGTGAAGAGAAGGCTGAGTCTGCTAAAAAAGAGCAGAACAACGCTTTATTTGATGCTAAAACATCTATTGAGGTGTACAAAAGGTTAATGGAGAAGATGGCTAATGACGGCAGGGATAGTTCGGAAGAAGAAGAAGAAGAAGAAGAAGAAGAAGAGCTTATGACTCCCGAAGAGCCTCAACAAGATGAACTAAAAGGAGATGCAACGAAACTAGCTCTCACAAAAAGCCCCGATGAAAACCCTCCCGTTAAAAAAGGAAGAGGAAGACCGAAAAAAGAAAAAGACGAACAAGTAAAGAAGCTTAACATAGATATAAAAAAGAAAGAGCCATTTGTTGAGCCAACCCAAGGCGCTATAGACGCTGCTGAAGAATTTAACCCACCAATTTAATAATTAGTAACTAATAATTCAAAACAAAACAAGATGAAAATAATCATTATTTCCTTATTACTCGCTATCTCATTTAATAGCTTAGGACAAGAAAAGAGTACAGATGCGGCATTTTTATATGTAGTTAAAGACGACTTAGAGGGAACTCAGTTCTTCACACCTTCTTATGATATGGTCGTATCTAATGAAGAAAAGACGGAAGGCGCTAAACTTTCAATGCACCTAAAAAAAAGCGGCTCGTTTTCTTTTATTACCGCCAAGCTAATTGGCTTAGGCAACTGCGTAGACGATAATGAGTTAATCATTCTTTTTGAGAATGGAGAAAAACTACAATCAACCTCTTGGAATGACTTTAATTGCAAGGGTGATGCTTACTTTAATATAACCAAAGAGGGTCAACTACTGCTATCTAGCGAGCCTATGAAAACAATAAGAGTAAGGAACGGAGAGAGCTTCAAAACCGTGACATCATCTGACTTTTCCAACCCCCTGTACTTCGTTCAGCTATTTGATTCAATTAACACCGAATCTTACACCCTGCTAGAAGATTAATGAGAAGTTTTTTTTGCACAAACAATGTGCGCAGCTTCTACCCAATATAATGGTGGCAAGAGAGATGGACGAGCTTTTAAATTAGCTCGTCTTTCTTTTTTGGTGTCGTTAGCCATATTTTAAATTACAAACCTAATAATACCTTCATTATGCCACGAACATCAATGTACGCTATGCTTTTATCAGAGTCAAAAACCTTTTTCAAAAACCTTTTAGGAAGGTTTTATTTTCAAGCACCTCAAGTTTACGGAATATATTTCATTCTACCTACGCTTGCCGTAGACGTAAGCACTAAAGAGATTGTTTTGTGTATAGGAAGGTGGGGTTTGGTGTTTTGGGTCGGTAAATACGATACCTAGCGGGGTATTATAGTTTTTTTTACATAAGTTTACCTATGGAACAATGTAGACTTTTAGAAAACTATCAATATATAGTGGCTCAAATTAAAACTCTAGAGCATACTTGCCAATCAAACGAGGAATTTAAAAAAGAAACGATTAGGCTTGTAGGTTTAGCCACACCCAAAGACCTTAATAACCACAACTAGAGCTACTAATAGCTTGGAGGAGTGGAATTGTTAATTAGGTGGTAAATAATCTGATTACCGCTACCCTGTAAAGGAATCATTATAGTGAATGACTTATGAGGAAGAGGGCTTGACGATACCCCTTCTAATTCATCCCATTTAGTGCTATTCGCATCTATAAATCCTACATTAGGGCTATAGCATATAGTTCCGTGACTGTTCCAGTAATCTTTGTAGATGGTATCTAATCCTATCTCATAATTAGCACCCCATCCTATTAGATAATGAGATAAAGCCTCGGTGTTCAGCGTGTCTCTAAAAGAATCTGTAAAGCTAGTGGTGTCTTGCCCGTAGTGGACGAGTAAGCTATTCATTATTATAGAATTGTTAAAGAATTGTGAACTCGCTACACTATAGCTTTGAACGCTGTCTATTCGGTGAACGCTGTAGTTATCGCCCCACAAGTAGGCTAGACTATCTTCATACTCGAATTGAACTCTTGACTTTTGTTTTGTGCAGCTATACGCTAGTAAAATAATAACTATTAGGGTGGTTATTTTTTTCATTTTTATTTGCTTCTTTTTATAATATAAAGTTTCACATCATTATTTTAAAGGTTTTTGGCTTCGGGTAAAGGAGATAGTCCTTTTTCATAGACTACGGCAGAGTCATAAAAAGAAATAGACTTTACTTTGGAGTGAAATTCAATACGTTTTTTGTCTTGGTAATCCTCACTATTTGGCTTAAAGTGATGAATATGTAAGGAGTCTATAAGGTCTTTACTTTTTTCAATAAATGAACTTTCTCTTTTTAAGCCACCTCCGAAATGATGCCAATAAGATGTATGTGTGTCTTCTACTAAAATTATACCGTTTTCGGTTACGTGGTCAAACATACAATCAAAAGTAGTCTCTTGTTGGTTCATACGATGCCCGCCATCGTCAATAATTATATCAAAAGGCTTATGGTTACTTTTAAACTCATTCCAAAAATTTGGATTAGCTTGGTCTCCTATTACAATTTGTACGTTATCCCTAAAGTTTTTTTGTAACTTTAAACAATCGGGGTTATTATCTATTCCTACAATTTCTGATTTAGGGAAGTATTTATCCCACATTTCTAGACTGCCGCCCTTGAAAACACCAATCTCTAATACTCTTACCTTTTTATTTTTTCTAAACGCCTTGAAGTGCTTGTCGTAAATGTCAAAATAATGTATCCACTTATGGCATTTCATTCTGTGAGACTCATTATAGAACCAATCTTCTAACTTATTCATATAGGGTGTTTAGATTATTAAAATTTCATTTGTCGGTGAATTAAAGAGGGTCATAGTGAGCGGTTTTCGTGTGGAAAAGATACTGAGGGAATAGCCTTTTTTAAATAAGAACATATCCCTTGCCAAGAATGACTACCATCAAGGCTTAATGTAAATAATTTCCAAGTCCTACCGTTAAAGTGAACACCTATATCATTATTAAACTTTTCATAATAAGATGTTACGTAATGCCCTTTATTGGTATGTACTGATTGCGAATGACTCCCGCCAAGACTATTGAAATACCGAACAAATGAAGCGTACCACACAGCAGACTCCCTTGTATTTAAAATAAAAGTTGAATCGGGGTAAGCTTTTTCTATAGCTCTTATATCGTCTAGCGTATAATCTAAAACAGCACCGCAAATATCAAAGTTTTTCATTTCTAATATTAGCGCATCTATGTCAACATCTCCGTCAGCGGATATAGATGTGAGTATCTTAGATTTTTTGTAGCCTAAAATCTTTAATGCTTTAACGGTGGTTTGTATGCCCGTTCTCCGTCTTCCAATTAAAAATATTTTCTTCATAATTACATCAGTTCAGCATTAGTATTAACAGGAGCGGAAACGGGTTTTTGCTTCGTTGGTATTATACCGCCTATAGCTATTACTTGTTTTCCTACTCTCTTTGCTTTGTATCCGAGAAACAGACCTATTGCTATTATCCCACCACCTAATAGTACATTTTTACTTATCGCCATAATAATTTATTTAAGCTCCACAACCACAGTCGGCTGAGGAATATTTATCTCCAATGCAATTTTTCAAAAAAAGGCTTAGACCACCCGCCTGTCCAAACCTCATAGTTGCCGCTTTTTTATGGCACTCTGTCTTTCTTTTATCGTAAGCCAAGTCGCCTGCTTCTAATTCAAGGGCTTTTTTCTCTTTCTTGGACTTACTCCAAGAAAAATATAACAATGCGCCAACCACTACTACTGCCGCTACAACTACTTTATTGTCCATAATTATTATTAATTTATGACTTAGAATTACCCAAGTCTCTTTTTATTCTTTTAAGGGTTTCAGAATCAATTGTATTTCTCTTTAAAGAAGAACACGAAATACTCGCTTTTTCTGTTTTCTCTCCCCACGTACCGCATATCTCTAAGGGATATAATCCTAACTGCTTTAGTTCTGACGGGCAAGTTACGTTCATATATCGCTGTACATCTTTTACGTCCTCTCCCTTTGAACCGAAGCCAATAACGCCTTTAGGTAATTCAGATGTAGGCTCAACGCCACTTAATACCTTTTCTTCTTTAGCTTTTTTCTGAGCTATTGCGGCTTTCGCCTTCTTGTTACGGGTTCTTAAGTAAATAAAAACCGATGCGGTAGCTACAATAGCAATCGTAGCATAAGCAATATTCTTGTTTTTTTGTTCCATTAGTTAAACTGTTGCAATATAAAATAAGTTGTTATACCGCCTACAAATAACCCGCCAATAGTAAACAAATCTCGTGTTTTTTTCAATAAGATTATGCGTTTTTTTTGTTTTTTGTTTTCATCAGTAAATAATAATATCTGCATTTTACGCTCCTCCCCAATCTTAATTAAGGCGTTATTAATGAGCGATAATGATTTATTATTTTCTACACATAAGGAGTCGGACAGTTTATACAGCCTAACGTCTTGGAATAAAGATTCTCTTAGCGCATTCGACCTATCAAGCTCAATGTATATTTTATTCATCTTTGACACTTGTATGGGTGTAAATAACACCAAAGTATCTTTGTTAATCAAGGTTAGTTTCGGATAGTCGTTTTGCGAGTAGCAGTATGGAGCTATCAATAGGAAGATTAACCACGCTGTCAATTTTATCTTCATAGATTTTTTTTATTACGATTCGTTCTTTCGGCTTTTTATCTAATAATGCCGTAACGCTATCTTTTTGTATTTGTAAGCTTTTAGAATGCTCGTAATACTTAGACACTTCTTGACGTAAAATCTCTATGCGCTTTTCTGACTCTTGAATTTCGATGTTCGTGCTAGGGTCTATTTGATAGCTAAAGTAAAGCCAAACACCAAGTAAGACGTTAATTAAAACAGAGACTAGGGAAAATATCCATAATTTAATATAATTCTCTAGCCTCATATTAATTACTTCTGTCTAGGGCTAATTCCTTTAGAAATATGCTCCACACCATTACCTATAGCGTAACTACCGAATACCCAAATGCAGAAATTACTCCATTGGTCAAAGTCGCATTTATTGGCAAATAAAAAGATGGTGACTACGACAGTCAACACTAAAGCAAAGAACATCTTTCTTCCACCTAAAAAATCAAAAAACTTACTCATATTATTTGTTTTATTTATTAATTTATTAATTCAAAACCTACCCTACCTTAAATCCAAGCTACTTAACCTATTCATTACGCTTGAGTAGCATTTAGAAAAACCCCAAAACCCACAGGCGCTCCATTCATCATCTAAAGCTGCATATAAAGACTCCCCGTTATGCTTAGATTTATGAGCGGCATCAAGCTTTCTTAACTGTGCGTTTGTTTTGCTGTTAATTAATTTTTCGATGGGCTTTTCGTACCCCTTAAAATTTGCCCCGTGTATCCTGTCTTCAAAAAGCTTAAGGTCGGCTGCGGGATTGTAGTTTTGAGCCTGCTCTTCCTCAATCGTATTTGCTGACGATTCGCCTCCAAGCCCTTCTTGAAGCAGTCTTGCGGCAGCTTCTTCTTTGTTTCTTTTTAGCTTGTTAATAATAGCGTTTATGCCAAAAACCAACGCTCCAAGACTTATTACTGTAATGCCCGCCTTTATTAGCGAGCCTTTTGTTTCTGCTGTCATTTTAAAAGTTTTTAATGTCGTTAACGTAGTCTTTAGCTTGAGTCCAATGTTCGGGTTCTAAATAGCTCATATACATCTCCATAGACTGACCATAAAGTATGCTAAATTGGTGCGCAATGTAACTTATGTTTACTTTACTTCCCGCAGACGTTATCGCTCCCACAGCCATTCCTTCGTTGTCAGTAAAGCCGCCATTCCCTCCCCACTTACCGTTATACACTTGGGTAGCTAGTTCATTTGCTTTTGCGCTTGAGATAGAAACTAAGCTCTTGTTGTCTCGATAAAGCTGAGGCGATAAGGTTTGAGTTGCGCTTAATCTCGTTTGAGACCTAAGCCCCTTTTTTTCCGCCTTTGTGTCTTTTACTTGAAGAAACTTTAGCCAAGGGTTAATTACACCTAGATACAGTAGGACACCGCCAACAATGACGACACCCCCTAAAATTGCTATTTTTTTACCGTCAACGTTATTTAACGCTGCTGCTGCTAATGCTGCTTGCATATTCTTTTTTTTAAATTGTCAATTAAACAAAGATAAGGCTATTTATGGTCTTTTACTTCGTAGTTAAATATGCGTAAGCTTTTCTTTACCACATCCCAAGCTACAACAGCCGTCATACTCGCCACCATACCAATTAAAAATACTTTTATGTCTTTGTCGTTAAAATTCATCTTCTGTTTAGGTTTTTGAGTTATCGCATTGCCATTGACCTATTAAAGACCCACCACCTTCAAGACAATTCTTTTTAAACTTGTCTCTATTGATTTTATGATATAAATAATAGCCAACCCCCGAAGCAACGAGTACGCCAACAAATATGTATCCTCCTTTTCCCATACTACTTAGGTTTTACTCTTTTGTTATTGCTTAAAATATAAAATAATATTACTCACTCTTCCTCTCTTGTTAGTAGCGCTAATCCTACTCCTAAACCAACTACGGCTATAAAAACTCCCGAATATAAAAATAACCTACCTGCTCGTCTTTTCTTAGTGACTTTTACATCTTTAAATTTGGTTTCATTTTCATCTAATACTGAAATCCACCTATCGTATTCTCTTTTTACTTCTTCCCACCCGCTACTACTTCCTTTTACGCTTTTTCTAGCCATTTGGAAATTACCTTCATTTGCATATTTAAAAACCTTTCGTTTTTTAAAGTAAGCAGAAGCGATGTTATATGAGTTTTTTGGTTTCATAGCTTTATCGCCATCGCCAATTAAATCAACCCCTATTATATCTCCGTAAATTTTGTAATTATCTTCTCCTGTCAACTGAATTAAACCCCTACCGAAAAAAGCCATCCCATTTCTGTCAGTACCTAAATCAAAATAGTTGAGCTTATTTACGCCTGAGCTTCGGTAATAATTTATAGCGCTTTGGCAAGGCTGATTTTTGTAAGGTACGCCCGCATTACCACACAAAAAGTCGCTTTCCCAACGTGAAAGAGAATAGTCGCTTTCAATTTTAGCTGTAGCTAGAAGCCAAGCAATTTCTTTTTTAGTATTAACGTTAGGGTCGTTCTGAATAAAAGTTAATACGTCACGAAGACTGTCGGGAAAATTTGTTGTACCTCCTTTATTTCTAAACTCGTCTATAGCTTTATTAACCTTGAATTTTACCGCCATTTCTATTCTGATTTATTTTCTTTTTTCTCTTAAAAATTTTTCCATCTGTGGTATCGTAATTGGAAACATATTATGCTTACAACTACAATTTTCTAATAACATATTTATTCCACTGTCTTCGTGAGTGTCAAATCTAAGAAAATGGTACGCATTTCTTATAGCAATACTTCTGTGAAGTCCACTTCTGCAATGAAGCAATACTTTTTTATCTTGTTCTTCAAAGCCCAACAATAAACTAATCAACTTATCTAAAACAATAAGTGTGCTTTCTTTCTTTGGCTCAATTGGACAAAATAATTTCTCTGCCTTGTTTGTAGAAAATCTTTTATAATCTTGCACAGCATCATTTGAAGTGTAGTGCCAATCCCAACAATTAATAATAGCATCAATATCAACCATAGCATTGACCTCTACAATAGTTGGAAATCGAGAAACTATAAGTTTATTTTTAAACCAATCATTCACTTCTATTCTGATTTATTTTCTTTTTGAGTCTTTTGTTCTTTAAGCTTCTTGTATTTCTTGTACCCGTAGTAAGAGCCAATAACGACTAATCCAAAGGGCAGAAACGTAGCCGCAATTGTTAGCGTAGTTTTTATAACTCTTTTTCTGTCCATAAATCGTTATACCCATTGCTTCAGAAGCTTATCGTATTCCGAACCGTAGTCTTGATACGCTTTGTTTATGTACGAGTTATCATAAGAGCCACTTCTATCTAAGCCATCGCCCATTAATGTTGCTGCGTATTCGGGGTGTTTATCATTCACCCAAGCTCTAAATTTATTTCCTTCCGTCTCGTTTTTAAACCTAGTACTCACAGCCCCTTCGCCACCGTTACTTGTGTTTGCGTTTGTATCGCTAGACTTGAAGAACGTATTCCACACAAAGTACCCGCCTACGCTTAGTGCCGCTAGTAAACCTATTGTAATAGCTATTTTAGCTCCTTTATTTTTACTCATAATATTTTTTTAAACTAGATTTAAGTCCTCTTCCTTTATTAGTGTGTAAGTAAAAGAGTTACCCCACACATTTCTTGCGTTATCGCATATATTCATAAACTCATTAAAATCACTTGCCGCTTTAAATACTTGGCATCCCGCAGAGAACTTTTCTACGCTCGTACTCTCGCCTCTAGGATTAGAGCGATGAATATTTATACCAAACATACCCCACTCCTTTGTCGTGTCATTAAAGTCAAGTATTTGGTCTTTATTACCATCCCTGTACACTTCCACCTCACCCTTTCTTTGACATAGCGCATAATATCTACCCGAATGTTTGTTTATTTCATATACCGAACGATATTGATTAGGCACTAACAATGCGCAGCCTTTTTCATTCATTGGGTGTGATAGCCAATATTTTCCCGCATCAGTTGTTATCTCCCACTCTTTTAACACCCACTTGCCTGCAATTTTAAACGCACATAGCATCGTATCATCAAAAGAGTTGGCGACTAGGTTAGGATTTCTTACCCCTATTATGTTTAAGTTGTAGTTACCCTCAGTAAAGAAAGCATACCCCATTTTTGTAAATAAGTTTTGTAAAGAGGTTATGCTTAGTTTGTTTTTTAAATTTGCAATCATACTTTCTATTTTTTAAAATATTCTATCCCAAAACTTAACCAATAGAGTGGCAAATGCGCTCCCTACTGCTATTCCACCATAAATTTTAGCCCACATAAATTTTTGAGAGGTTATCCATCTATCGTGCTGTTTTACCATTTGAACAATGCCTTCTTGACCAAAATCCTTATCCCCCACGACTGCGCTGTGAATTTTTTTGATTGTTTCTCCTTGCTTTTTAACGCACGTACTTAGCTCTCCTATCTCTCTCTTCAATTCCATATATTCTTTAGACTCCATAATTATTAAAAATAGTTAGTTTATATCTTATACTGTACTGTTAAGGTACACATCTGTATCGACTATATGCGAAGTACCCGATATGTTACTCAAAATATTTGCCGTCATAGCGGTATTACTTGCGAAAAAGCCTTGTATCGCTATTGTTGCCGCAGCTAATGAAGCAATTGCAGGGTTTGAGGAATCTCCAAATGTTAAAACATTATTTATGTAAAACTTATTGAAGGCAGCAGCCCCCAAGGAAATAATCCCTGCGAAAGTTCTACTCCCTGTTTCCGAAGAATAAAATGTTGAGTTCATTAAAAAAACAATAGCCCCCACACCATTAGTTCTTATACAGGGTATATCGCAAGACATATTGCAATTCAACATACTTAAATAATTATTTCGGCTTCCGTTTAACACAATGCCTCCCCCGCCTTGAACAACTACATTGCTGAAATAAGTAAATCCTCCCCCGAGGGTTATTCTGTCGTCTCTAGTGCTTGATGCTGTTAATATTCTTGTGTTGTGAACCCTAACCATACCGTTTTCTGTACCTCTATTAATGCTAAGGTAATTATCGTTAACATTTAACACCTCTATTTCATTTATCTGTATTTCAATCGAGGTGTACAGTGGTACGACAATCGTAATTCCGCTGCCTACAGAATCCTCAAAATCAATAATCGCTCTTTCACCTTTAATCAGAAAAGGCTCGCCATATCTAGTTATTGCGTTATCTAAATCAATAACCCAATTATCCCCACCCGTATCTATACTGCTGTAGTTTTTAAAATTAATGTAGCCTCTTGTGTTGCCTTGTAATCGAACCCCGTCTCCACCCTCTCCTAATGTTATATTTAAAACGTCTATTTTAACAATAGCATTGTTAACATCAATAGCCCATCTACTTTTCCAACTGTTTATCGTTGTGCATTGTAAATATAAATCCGAAGCTGCGTTTGTTATTTTGATTGCTCCCGCCCCCTCTCCGTCTATTACGCCTTCACCATATATCCTTATGGTCTTTGCGCCACTATTGTCATTAATTACGATATTAGTTTCATTGTAAACTGTTACTCCTAATTCTAAGTAGTAAAATAGCCCGCCTAAAAATGAGTTAGCAGATGTTTCTTCGTATAACCCACTATACACATATACAGCATCTCCTGCGCTTGCTGCTGCCGAAGCTGCCGCTATGGTTAGGAAAGGTTTGGATAGGTCATTTCTTACCCCCGTAGAGTCGTCTCCATTTTTAGCAACATATAATGTATTCTCGATAGGTACGCTAGTAAGACCGCTTCCACCGCCACCACCGCCACCGCTACTTTTAAATATACCAAAACCTCCGCTCATATCTTTTTATTTAAAATGCTAGTGGCACTAACGTATTTGCATCTGTGATAAATGTTGTTCCTGCTATTATATTAGTGACTGAGGCTGAATTTGCTTTATTTGAAACCGAAGTTCCTTGTAGTTTTACATTAACCGAGGATGCGGAATATAAAAATACATTACTTGGACTAAGTGATTGAGACTGTACACTACACAGCGTTAAATCCCCTGTTTCTATTTCAATAATTCCTATTACACTTGTTAAGTCTTGGCTGCGGAGTAACACGTTCGTAATTATGGTAGACCCTCCTAATAACTCTAGGCAAGCGCCAACATCAGCATATATATAGCAATTAAATAAATTTAAAATTCCGTTTCTTTGTTTTATGGCACGTATAGACATATCAAAAAATACATTAATCATAGAAACACTTCCGTCAAGCATCACAATACCCCCTCCGTTTGCGTTAGATAGTATCCTAGAGTTCGTAAATGTAACTGTTGGGAGAGTGGATGACGAATCGCCACTATTAATTTCAATAAAATCAATGTCATCAGTATTAAGGTTGTTAATGTTGTCTATGCTAAAAAAAGCCGTTCCTGCTCCGTTCTGCACCTTTATTCCTTGACCTCCCGTAGCGCTAAAATCTATATCTGCGGTTACTCCGTTTACATTAAAAGTGCCTTCATCTCCGCCAACACGAGTCAATCTAGTCTCAAAGCTTGATAGCGCAGTATTGTCTGAAGTGTAGGTTATAAATTCTAATGTTGCTCTAATTAACCCTCCTACTTCAAAGAATTTCCCTCCGTTATTTATGATGTATTTAATATTAATATAAGCAACGTCAAGGTCTAGTAAATCAATGCCATCACCATTAGCGTTAATTTCAAGTTGGTACAACTCTAAATATAGCTCCGAGTCTGTGTCTTTCAGAATTACACCGTTTGTAGTACCCACCAACAAAGAACCTTCTCCGCTAATTCTAATTTTCTTAGCTCCGCTAGTGTCACTAACAATAGGGTGAGAGGTGTTACTAACTATTGCACCCAACTCTAAATAATAAAGAACGTTAGTAACGAACGACTCTTGAGAAGTTTCAATATAAGCCCCGCTATACACATATACAGCATCGCTTGGGCTTGCGGCTGCCGAAGCCCCCGCTATAGTTAGGAAGGGTTTAGATAAATCATTTCTTACTCCCGTAGAGTCGCTTCCATTTTTGGCAACATATAATGTATTCTCGATAGGTACGCTAGTAAGACCGCTTCCACCGCCACCACCGCCACCGCTACTTTTAAATATACCAAAACCTCCGCTCATATCTTACTGTGCTATGATTTGTAATGTGCATCCCGAAGGCGCTGTAATAACTAAACTATCTATTACAGAGGCTTCAATTGCTTGAAACGTAACTGTCTGACCCTCAACAAGAGTAAGTGCCGAAGATTCCTCTCCTCCTAAAGCTCTAGTACCCGCAACACTTCCGCTTGCTGAAGAAGCGTTGTATATGGATATTTGCTGAACACCCATACTTTGAGTTAATGTAAATACGCTGTCTGTTATCTCGGTTGTAAATACAACGCTTGCTAAACCATTTGCCATTTTTTAATATTTTTTTTATTCACCAAATATATGCCCTAAGTCAAGCCTCTTAATAGCTTGGCTATCTTTAAACAAAGTTAAATCTAAGCCATCGTCAGTTTTATCGCTACCCTTTATCATAATATAAAGATTGTTAGCCTTTGCTTTAAACTCAGAGCTTACCGTCTTAAAATAGCTAGACAAAAATTGCTTTGCTAATAATTCCGTTCCCAATAAATCAAACTTTCTGCCTAGAATATCTTGCGTAAACCTAAGTTCTTTAAGGCTTCCGTCTTCTTTTTTTACGGGTACGCCATTTACCGTATAAAAATATTTTGGGGTCAATTCGGGCGCTTCCTTTGTTGGTTTTGTATGAATGAAAAAAGCAATCTCACTCTTACTTACACCTAGCTTGTCAGCGTATGTTTTCACCGCTTTCTTCATTGTTTTTTCTACGTGTTCTTTTACCATTATTTCTTGTCTTTAAGGTTATACGTACAAAAATAGTAAATTAATACGCACTTCACAATTAAGCCTTACTTAACTCAGACAGTTTAAAGCTGTATTTTATAGGTACATAAAACGGAATAACACCTTGGGCTATACTAGCGTTGCCATCAATAGTCAGCACTATATTTTCCCACCCTTTGTTTGTTGTACTAATATTAGATAAAATATTTCCCGCACTTTGTAAAAGAACTGTGGGGTTTAAAATAATCTGAATAGTAGATTGCGTATCCGCATTAGGCAAAACCGTAACCCCTTCGCTATTATATATTGTGGCGATAAAATTACCTTCCGCAAATACGTTAAGCTTTAGTCTTTTAATGAAAATTTCTAGCTTACCCTTGTTAAATAAAGAAACATTTAAGTCTATTCGAGCGCCCTCAAGACCAACGGCTACTAAATTATAACCCGTAACCTTATACTCTAGTTTTTTAGCATACGTAGCTTGCTTGTTTAGATACCAACCTAAAAAGCCTAAACCCGATAATACGCTACCCCAAACTAAGTATTTACCTTTCATTACTTTAATTTTTATTCGGTTTTTTAGGCATAAATTCACATTGGTTTTCGCTAAGTAGTCTTCCACCGTTTGCCAAGCAATTATTTTTAAATATATTTCTCTTATAAGCTCCATATCCATAGAAGCCTATTACAGCTACCCCTATTACGCTTACTACTGTGATTGCTGTTTTATTCATAGTTATTTCTTTTTGCTTCTTCTAATAATCACCACCATAAGAGCGATGCCTAAAAGACTAGCGCCAATAACCCCTGTTAAGGCTAAGGCGCTCATTCCCTCTTCTTGCGGCTGTCTTTGGGCTTCTAAAGCTGCTTGAGCTAACACAGCATCATTCTGCGCCTCTTGAGCTTTTGTAGCCCTTCCCGAACCCAAAGGAGGTATTCCCGCTGCTATCTTTCTTTGAGCGCATTCTTTACCGCACCAAAATCCATAACCCATCGCATTACTGTAATTCTCCATAATTTTAATTTAATCTTATTTTATATATCGCCACTACAGCAACCGCTGCTACGAGTATCTTTAATCCTACATTGCTTTTTTTAGCCAAATTACTTGCCTTTATTTTAGGGTCTACTAAAGACTCATTATCTATCGGAGGTAAATCATTAATCGTTTTTTTGTGTCCTTCCTTTTTATTGGCATTTAATAAAAACTGCTTAATGGAATCATCCGTTGAGGCTACAGAAAAAATATTATTCCAATAATCATTTCCTTCTGAGGCATCTAGTGAGTACCATTCATCCGAGCCTACCTTTCGGAATCTTCTAATAGGCTCTGTTCTTAATAGCTTACCCGAACAGTCTCTTGTAACTCTCTCGAATAAAGCACTCTCAATAACCTCCCCGTTTTTTACAGAAAAAGAAATGCCTAGATTTTCAAAAACCTTATCTGAATTTGAAGACTTAAGTTCAACCGACCCTCTCTGAGAAAAACTTGTTTTCTTTTTAGCATCGCAAAGCCTTTCTTTTTGTTCTTTCGATAATATCATTTTACCATTTTTCTAAAGGACACCCATCCATTTTATATTTAACCTTATCGTCTACATTGCAGCCGCAAAGTTTTTTTTCTTTTCCTTCGTGCGTAACACTCCCTCCTTTAAGAAACACCCCGCAAGAACGAACAATTCCCCACCTCAAATGAGGGCAGTATTCGCATATATTTATTCTCTTTTTCTGTAACGCTATAGACGACTTCTCCGTAGACTTACCTAAAGCTGTTTTAGCTACATCTATCAATATACTCATAAATATTTTTTTGAATTAATCCAAAAATAACATTTATTTGTTTTTCATATACAAGTACCCTCCAATCAAAATAGCCGCTGCGCCCAATCCAATAATTATTTTCTTTTGAACATCTTCATAATGCCCTTTCTTTTCAGCGCCCTCACCCGCATCACTTGGCATATTAAACTTCTCTTTAGGTTTATCTTTATTCGGGTCGGGCAACCCATACTCTTGCGCTTCCCCTGTATCTTCTAGCTCCATATCTTCTGTCGCTAAAATATGAGCATTTGTTTTTCCTGTAGATGTTTGAGGGTTGCTTTCTTGTGTCTCTTGTGCAAGCCCGCTATATCTCTCATTAGAACGAAAACCTAACTGCAAATCAATATTCGATAAATGTTTCATTTTTTTTACTTTAAATTATTTCTTACCAAAGATTACATAGCTCACTATACCTAATATGACTACTACCCCAACCCCTACAACTACATTTTTAGTTGTATCGCTTGCTGCTTTATCTTCTGTGAGTACCCTTTCCGCTTCTGCCTCCGCTGCCGCTATCTCTGCCGCTGCCGCTGCTTCTATTGCTTCTGCTTCTGCTTTTTTCTCTTGGTAAAGCTCATATCCCGTAGCTCCTGTGTCTGATGTGTCTGCCGAACCATTTAAAGAGCCTTCTATAGCAGCCATTGTTTGCGCATATTCAAGCTTCCTTTTTTCTGCGCATTTTTTTCTTTTCTTTTTATCAAGAGAGCTAACTGCGCATTTTAGTAATTCGGCAGCCAACTTTAGAGCAGCCGCTCCTTTTCCATCTGCGTTGCTAAAATCATCAGAAGGCGTAAAACCTAATTGCGCATCAATACTAGATAAGTGTTTCATTTTTCCTCTTTTAAATTATTTTTTACGCACCACTATATATCCTACCACTCCTAAAGCAGCTACCACCGCTAATCCAATACCTATTTTAGCCCCTGCGCTCATTGCCTTGCCGTCTGTTGGCGGTGGTGTTGGTGGTATTATAGGTGCATCTTTTTTAGGCGAAAGAGAGTCTGCAAACTCTTGGTCTAGTCTTTCCGTGCAAGCCTTAAAGCATTCTTTACCGCCCTTGCGCCATTTGCCTGCGCTCTTTTTACATTCAGACTTGCATTGCTTACAGTCTGCTTTTAGGCACATTGGATAAGATAATCCTAACTTTGATGCTATGAAAAGACCACCTATAATCTCACTATACTCTTCGGTTGCTTCATACATCTCTTCAGCAATATCTCTGTCTCCACTCTCTGCGACCCAATCATTTCCTATGTTAACGTCTCTATACGGACTAACTCCATATAGTACCTCGTCTATTGATTGCGTATCATTATAATAATCAAGGTCGGGGTCTTCGCTCATTAATTGCGGTTGAACACTATTTAAACCTCTAGCGTATCTATTTACTAAATTTGCATCTCTATTAGGAACGCCTATTTGTAGTTGTTGATTTATACTTTTCATATTATCTATTTTTTACGCAAAAACTAGCGCAAGGGGTTGTTAAACATTTAGGCTGAACTAAAGAATATCCTTCAAAACATATGTTCTTATCTTTTCCCATTGGTACTGAATAATCTATTGGATGACCGTTAAGGTTGCCCGTAATCGCTGTCGGAGTGATTCCGTTATTTATTTTTGGTTTCTTATTAAAGAGTCTCTTAAAGAATCCGTATTTATTCTCAGAGAATCCGTTATACCTTTGCATTACCAAGGCTAGAGATGCTACTGCAATAATCCCGAACACCAATTTATTGTTCATCTTGTGTTATTAAGAATTTTTCAATGTAATCACATCTTCACGAACATAACCTTTGGTCATTCCTCCAATAATAGGGTTAGCTAATTGAATTTGATACCACATATTTTTATCTCCGTACTCAGTAGAATTAACAACCTTAAGGACGTTCCCTAGTTTACCTTCGGCATCTTCTTCTATAATATTGTTTATCCATCCATTATTAACATAGGCTTGAGACCTTATGTTCGTGGATTCGCCTTTAGGGTAGGCAATCTTACCCACTCTAACGTTACCAATATCAGTATTAATGTCTTGTACCGCTTCTTGAACAGCCTCTAAAGACTGCGCCTCTAGCTCTGCTTTTTCTTTTTTAGATAAATTATTTAAGTCTTCTAGTTTTTTAAGTAAGGCAGCTTTTTCAGCCTCCCTTTTCTTTTTACTCTTACTACCGCCAACTACACCCAAAACCGCTCCTGCGACTACTAATCCGATAAAGGTATATAGAATTATTTTCTGTGTTTTATTCATAATATTTTTTTTAGCTTACCGAAACAATCTCCATAGGTCTGTGACTCATTTCGGTATTTGCTGTCGTAGCATCAGCCAAAGCATCTACTTTAGGCGCTCCGTTATCATTCTTCTTACTTCTACTGTATAAAAAGTAAGCCGCAGCCAATACCCCTAATGCTATTAAAATTTTTCTTTGATTATCCATTTTATATTTTTAAAAATATTTATTATGCTTACGGTGTTATTTTACAAATTTTATGCTTCAATTCATCGAAATTATCAATGAATGTTTTTAAGTAAATGTATCGCTCCTTATTAACGTCTGTTGGTGTGCTTTCAAACGTATCTAAAAATGCCTTATGCGCTTCAATAACAGGATAACCCATTCCTAAGTATAGAGCGAGAGCGTTTAGGTCGGCTTCTATTTCATCTCTCTGAACCTCGTTTAGATAAAAGTGACTAAACTCGTGGCATAAAATAGCCATACGCATCGGTATGGTCATTTTAGAAAACGATTTTTTACTTATCTCCATCCTACCCGTTGAGTTAGAGATTCTTGCGGGTGTTGACAACACTTTCCCGCCTTCGTTAACTATTTCGGGCAAGTAGTCTATAACGTACTTTTTGTTATCGCTGACATATCTTCCTGTAGCTAAGATTCCCGAATTTTCACTAAACTCCATAGCAAACTTTAAAAAGCTAGATACTTTTTTTCCCGATATACAACCTAAGTATCTAGGTAATTTAGCCTCTCTAATGCTATTTACTTTTACCGAGCCTCGTTCTGCGGAAACCTTAATCAATAGCTTTTCGGGGCTTTGAGGTAATCTTATTTCAAAGCTCTTATTCCCGTCTACGGTTGCCTCTCTATCCATATACATTGCACCCAACTTATTTGGGTCAATTGCTCTTATCCGTATTTTTGTTTTATGCGGTGTAGATATACTGACCACTAAATTCGTGGGTTTACGGTTTGTATTTGCTAGAAATTTCTCCATTAATTAAAACGAATTTAAGGCGCTGTTAGGTGATAGACCAAACTGTAGCGGGTCGCTTGTTAATGACATCTTGTTTGGATTGCCGTCAAAACCCATAAAACTGCTCTGTCTTGCGCTCATTGCATTCATTGCTGCTCGCCCTTGACTAGAACCCGTGTTCACGCCTCTTTGACTAGCGTTCATCGCAGCGAAATTTGAAGCATCTTCTTCAATCTTAGCTTGCTTAACACCCTCTGTAACGCCTTGCTTAACAGCATCAGCAACAGTACTAGTGTCTTTTTCTTCTTTTCTGCTCAAGAATTTACCCATTGTTCTTTGAGCAATTAAAAAACCTACGCCAATAGAGAAGCCTGCAACTACACCGCCAATGATTCCCGCAATTAATTTTTCTTTATCCATAATTATTTCTTTTTGTAAATTACAAGCCCTGTTTTTGTTTTGCTTTTTACGTAGGTGTTACCATTGTAAGTAAAGCTTTCAGCACCGCTTTTACGTGCTGCTCCTAATTTTGTCATATATGCATTTGCCATAACCTTATTTTTTAAATTAAATTCCTATTCTACTTAAAATCTGTATCGCTTTAGGCTCTAAATCGTAAGACTGCTTACCAAACACACTTGCTAAGTACTTTTGCTCACTATAAGTCAAAGTCTTTAGGTCTGAGATGGATTCGCTTGAGTTCACCCACTCGTTGTACTGAACCCAATTGTTATCCTTAATACCATCCCTTATTTCGCCTATCAATCTTCGCTGACTAGGCGCTTCAACTACCTTTACGGGTTTGTCTGCGCTTTTCATTATAGCTTTATATAAAATAACGCCAACCGCCACCCCGAAAAATGTGTTCTTAAAAGCCTCGCTCACCTTGATTAAATATATTTTTTAATCAAAGTATATGTTCCGAAAGCTGCTAATCCTAAAAGCGCAAACTGAACCAAAGGCTTACCTAAGTAGCTTTGCTCAAAATCTAAAGCTTTATTGATAGCCGTATCAATTGGCTTTATTCCCGTTTCTTCCGCTGATAAATAGTTATAATTGTCTTGCATAATTTAATTTTTTGTTATTGTTAAAAATACTAATTAATTACCCTTTTTTATTATTAATGGCGGGTAAAATATCCATAATTATTTGTTTCTTGTTGCAAAGTAAATTGCCGTACCAATTCCTGCTAAAACTACCGCACCGATACCGATGTACAGACCCGTTTTGGATTTCCCTAAATCGGGAT
>Ga0208646_1000315_pt1 | contig 32566 bp, 32 predicted proteins | sample AntAceMetag02UK8_FD_184762 | JGI IMG/M metagenome (GOLD analysis project Ga0208646, IMG submission 184762) | Saline lake microbial communities from Ace Lake, Antarctica - Antarctic Ace Lake Metagenome 02UK8 (SPAdes) (version 2) | ecosystem: Environmental > Aquatic > Non-marine Saline and... | reverse complement strand
TTGACAGTACAACAATTAGCAATCAAATTTGGCGATAGATTACCGCTCGATTTGATCAGCCAGCCTTTGTAATGAGGCGATGATCATCGAGATCCATACTGCCAGACAGACTTTAATTTACACTACCACTAAATCTTCAAAATCCAACTTAATTATTTCCCAATCTTTATCCTTATAACAGTTTGGTGTAAATTCGTGTTCGGCGACAGAGAAATCAACAACTTGAGCTAATAATGTATCTTTAGAATACCCATAAGGGTTTCTTTTGATATAATAATTTAGCATTTCTTCTATGGAAAATGTTCCTAATAATTCGTGAATATCCCAAAAATCTTTTTTTCGACCACCTTGTCCGATTACTTCAAACTTCATTGCAATGACCTCTTCAATACTAGAAAATCTAATATTTTGTTCAATATTACATGGAAAAACGAATGGATCAGTGTAAAATAAATCTAATTTTACTAAATCATTTTCATTATTGCCTAAGAAGTATGATTTTCCCATTCCTACAATTTCAACAGTAGGTAACTCTACAAAAGGAAAAGTTTTTAATAAAGCTTCTTCAAGTTGTTTAAAATCAAGACTGCCATATTCCACGTCTGTAAATAAATCTATGTCAATAGATTCTCTATGACCTAGCTGAAGACTTAATGATGTGCCTCCCACTATTCTAAAAGAATCAAATTCTTTCATTGACATTAATTGTTTAAGAGAACTCCAAAGCAGATTAGAAACAGTATTTAAATATAGTTTCACGCTAATTAAATTAAATTGTATTCCTTAATATTTATTTTTAAAGAAGGTAAGTGACTTATCTTTATTGATTGAATTTCATTTGCTATTATTTTCTTCCCATAGAAAGAAATAATTTCATTAATTTCAATGTTATTTCCTCTTTCTAATATTCTTTTTATAATTGCTCTTTTATTCTTATTCCAATCAATTTTATCAAAAGATGTATCCCAAAAAATAACCTTTCTAATGTTATTAATATTTGGTGTGTTACTTAATTCTGAAGTAGCCGCTATTTTTACATCATAACTGGACTGTAATAGCATAAAGTAATCATCATCTACATTAAATTGTTTTGCTAGTTTTATAGAGAGTTTAGGATTTATATTCCTTCTTTTATTAAGAATTGCACTAATGGTTTGTTTATGTTCACTAATACAAACAGCTAAATCATTGCTTTTTAAGTTTTGAATTTTCAACTCTCTTCTCAAAATAGCACCTGGATGAACTCCTTTTATTTTTGATAATTGCGGTAACATAATTACGAATTTGTATTCGAAGTTACTAAGTCAACAGGAAGTAAACAAATTTGTTTACTTCCTGTTGACTTAGTAATGGGTATATCCAATTTATTTTTGTGCTGTTTGCTAACATAGTAATGACATGACGATAGTCATGTTATTTTCTATATACAAGTCTTAATCTTGTGAATTTTTAATCCTATCCAAAACGTTGTTAGCTACATGCGTATAAATTTTTGTAGTTTGACTGGATTTATGTCCCAAGAGTGTTTGAATATAATGCAAATCTGTCCCATCTTTCAATAGGTTTCCATCAAAGTCAAATTTATATCTGATATAATCCCAGTCAGTTGCCAATAGAAAATCTTCTTATATGGCAAAGTCATCATTGCCTTCAGGTGTTGTTCAAATATCACGATTACCTTTTTGCCAATTAAACTTTTCATTTTTAACAAGGCGTGAAATTTCGAGTTCGCCATGAACTACATAATCGTTATTGAGCTAACGAATACCAAAACAAGTAGCAGAATCAACGTTTATTTTCCATTCTAAATTCAAATCTGGAATTGCAACTTTAAAAACCGTATTGGAGTAACATGCAACAAGTCCTCCATAGCTTTTTTTCTACTCAGAGTCACTCGAAGAGGACTCTGACGTTCTTCCTAAAATCAGTAATCTTGTACAAAGTAAGTTGACTATTTTCATAATAGCCAGCACTCGAATAAGGGTACAGCGTATAGTCCTCGGCCAAATTCCATTTTCCCTTTACGGGATTGTGGTGAATATAATCCAGCACCTTACCAACTTCATCTTCACTAATTTCTTTAGCATCAAATGAAAGGTGGAGAATCTGATGCTTCTTGCCTTTTACTGGTTCATTTGGTTGAACTCCCTCTTTTAAGGTTTGTATGAGTTCGTTGTTCTTAGATGCTTTCAGTCTTTTAACAATTGCATAAGCCAAATTTTTTTTAGAATCGGCTAGCGCCTGATTGAAGCTTTCATTTTTTGATTCAACGTATAATATCAGATGAAGGTGATTAGGCATAATGACCTACCCAACCAACTGAACTCCTTTTTCCTGCAGTTTTTCGAACCAAAATGGTAGATAATCAAAGATGTTGATAATCTCAAATCATGGTAACCACTTGTAGCACGTGAATGTCAGGAAATAGTAGGTTTCCTTTTCAGGATGTATTTGATGAGTGGACGTGATTCAAATAAGAATGCTGTTTTAGTCAGAGTGGCTACTCTGTGGAGCCTCAGAGTTCTCTGCGAGTGACGCTGCGGGGGGTAAAGTTGAGCTACCTTGGTCTTCATTGATATATTTGTTCGAATAGTCCCGCGAATTATCTGAAGAATCCATATTGTAATCACGTTCCTCAAATATTGTAATCTGAAATTTTTCAAGTACTAATACTTCAGAAGGCTCCTTCATTATTTTTTCTCAATTGCCCACAACATCCGGTTATGTGTATCGGTACACATAGCTGCATTGTAGGTTATCTAGTAATCTAACACAGTCAACTGGCTAATGAAATTGGCTCAGGTCACCCATTGGCCATTTATCGAGATTATCGTCCCTATTACTTGTATCAAAACAAGAACATCGGAGCAAGCTCTCGAGATATGAGTTTGAATATTTTTTTTCTATAGGACCATCGGGGAGTAGTACGTACAATGTGGAATAGAATTTCAGAAAGTTTTTGCTCACCCTTTATGGCAATCCTAGTGAGGTTCTATCTTCGCTAGTTGATTCCAAGGTTCAATATCCAGTTTTTCCAAAGATCCGATAAAGTAGCCGCAGGAGTGTATAAAAAAATCCAAATTAACTTCAATTGCGGGTTCAGATTTACTTTCTAATGTTCAGTGCTACATACTTAAAAACCTTCTTTTTTGAATCCATAGGCATTTTGGCCAATGAAATCTTTTGGAAATTGGTCGTCACCTTTAAACCCGATTTCGATAGTTCCACTTTCCTCAGGGATGTAGTTGGTTTTGAAAATATAGTCCCACACACTCAAGCTAATGCCATAGTTCACGCCATTCTTACCTTTTGGCAGCACAGATGCATGATGATATAAATGCATGACGGGATTGTTAAAGAGGTACTTTAAAGGACCCCAAGTAATTTTAACATTTGAATGGTTCAAATGTCCAATGGTAATGGCAAAAAAGTGAACGATATAAGCTTGCCCAGGCTCAAAACCTCCCAATAGCATGACGCCAAAGGTTTTTAATGGTTTGTACAAGATATTTTCTATCCAATGATATCGTAAATGAGCGGCAAATCCCATTTCTTTAACGCTATGGTGTACCTTATGGAATTTCCATAAGAAAGGATATTTGTGAAGCAAAACATGCGTAAACCATTGAACAAAATCTAGTACAACAAAGAATAACAACAATTGCACAGCCATATGCCATTCCGAAATATCAAAAAGGGCCAAACTATCAATGGTAATATTTATGTCTTTAAAGAACACTTCTAAGATCTGATATACACCGCTAATGACAATGGAAAAGAGGAAGAAGTTAAAGAACATATAAAATCCATCTAACCAAAAATCCTTTCTGATGATGGCCTGATTCTTTCTCCATGGAAAGATAATTTCCAATCCCCAAGCGAAAAATGATATTGCAATAAGCCCCCAGAAATAATTGTTGTACCATGGCACATCAAACGTGATAGATCTCCATGTCCAATCGACGGTACCATTGAAGGCACCAACAAAAGCATCAAAATATTTAATCATCACCCATGAATTATTGTTTTTATACTATAATGAACAAAATTGAGCTTATCAAAATGGCTCCATTCAGTCCATGATCCATCGTAATTTTCTCCCTCTTGGTAGCCTAACAATTGTGTGAGTAAAAAAGTTGGGTGCGCCGAACGAACACCACAATGACAATTGACCAATATGGGTTCATGTTTACCTAAAGAGGCCTTTTTATATATTAATTTTAACTTTTCAAGGGATTTGAATTTTCTATCTCCGTCATAGTTTACGTTTTCTGCCCAATCCAAATGGATACTTTCAGGAATTCGTCCCGCTTTAGCAGCACCCTTCTTCTGAACGTTCCCTGTGTATTCATCGAATGTTCGAGTACCCAAAATGGTTGTTCCGGTCGCTATTAATTTGCTAATATCAGATTTGGAAATATACATTCCCATGGAAGGCGTCTTTGTAAATTTAAAAGCAGACCTATTATCTGATGTAATTTCCGTAGAAGAGGCACTTCCGTTTTTTCCCCAAGCGGTCATACCTCCATATAATAATTTCCCATTCTTAAAATCATAATTCTGTAATAGCCACCAGAATCGAGCAGCATCATAGAGTCCATCATCATCATAGATGACAAGCATATCTCCGTTTTGTATACCAAGATTACTCATAAGCGTTTCGATTTGTGATAGACTTGCCATCATTCCACCATATGGATATTCTGGGCTTTCAATATATAACTTCCAAATATGCAGCGCACCTTCGATAGGTCCTTTAACGTTCGACCCTTTCCTGCAGAAGTCAATGATTTTGACATCTGGTTGATTCGCAATTTTCTTGAAATCATGCACTTCAATCAAATAGATTGATTCGACGCTCGCTGTAGAAGCCATAGTTTGCTGCTTTTCGCTAGCGGATTCTTGTCTGCAAGGGCGAAGAATACCAATGAAAGCAGCAGATTAATTTCCCAACTCATACCATTCTATCTGGGATAGGTTTTGTCGCCTGCCCTTATCTTGGGGAGGGTAATTAGTGGTCAAATAGTTGACGATTATGGTATGATTGTCGCCAAGATCCCACAAATTTTGGGTTTCCTGCATCCACTTAATTGTGGTATTCCATCTTTCAGCATTCATCCTGTTTTGTATAACCAGTTTGGAAGAATGACAATTGGTGCAATTATTTACCACGACCATCAATCCTTCGGCTTCTATCAGCCCAGTGCTTACATGAATACCATTTTCGATGCTGTTACGGTTCTCCGTTATTGTTGAAACCAGCACATCTTCTTTCGATTCAAAAACAGAGAGGGTAGGATCAATCATGAAATACACTAGGAATGTACTTGTAATGATGACCAGCCCCAGAGCAACGAATAGGAAGTTCAGTGTGCTTTGTAATAATTTGAGCAAGTGAGATTTTTGATCCATCAACTTACTTTTATAGCAATTCTGTGACACGCATTATTCAAGTATCCTTTAGGATTCCAACCAGGAACCAGCATAGGCTGAGCTCGGCCTTGTGAGTCCGTCGCTCTTGCCCAAACCTCATAATATCCTGTTTGAGGAAAATCGATATCTACCGAAAAATGCTGCCATGCTAATCGATTGACAGGTTTATCCAAAGAACATTTTCCCCAGTTTGCACCAAAATCTATAGAGTACTCCATCTGGTCCACGGCTAATTCTCCTGCCCAAGCATGGCCTCTGATTTTGAGTGATGTCCCTTCTTTTATCATTGCGCCGGATTTGGGGTAGGTGATTAAAGATTTAACCGGCATAGACTCTATGATGCACATGTCTTCATCTTTAACTTTTTCTCCGGGAGCGACGGGTTTGCAAGGCGTTCGATAGGCGGTACCCGTCATTTTGGTTCCATCATGGACGATATTTCGGATGCTTATTCGGTTTATCCATTTACCTGATACGGATGCCGGCCATCCGCCAGCGACTAATCGAAGAGGGTAACCATGCGCCAATGGAATGTCCTTTCCATTCATTTCAAAGGCCAACAATGTTTCGTCTTGGAGCGCTTTCGTCATGGGACATCCTCTGGAAATAGGTTCTTTCGCTGGATCTCCGCTCAAATGTGAGTCTGCCGAATGATAGCCAATATATACTGCATCGCTTTTGATTCCGGCATCTTCCAGAATATCTTTCAGCCGAAAACCTGTCCATTTAGCACAATGTACCGCCCCAATGGTCCATTGGTTTCCTTTGGCTGGAGGATCAAATTCGCTTCTTCCATTGCCACCACACTCTAAGGTAAGCTGGTAGGTATGTTGTGTGAATTTAGATTTGAGTGCTGCGAGCGAATATGTTTTTTGAGTTTTTGCAGATTCGCCATCGATGGTAAGACGCCAATTTTCAACATTAATTTTTGTAGGGATGCGCCCATTATTCCTTATAAACATGCTGGAGTTTGGCGTAATGAAATCATCTAGCAAATGAGCCTGCGCTTCGATATTCCATGGCTTATCATTAAGTACCACCATGTCTTTTTGCTTATTAAAAAGCTGATAAGGATCTGTTTCTTGAAAAATCACGGGCACATATCCCTTGGGCATAGTCGCTCCAAAAGCAATATTGACTCCAATAATCGTGGAGAAAGAACCCAATACTCCCTTTTTTACAAAATCTCGTCTCTTCACAATTGGTCATTCTAATTAAAAAGCTGGCACTCAATTAGACTAAGATAAATCCAAAATAAATATCACTTTGTTACAAAAGTCATAAAAGTCAAGGGATGACTAGACTACATATGGTCATGTACCTAAAAATAGCCATAGTTTGGTCTCTCAATAGTTCGGATTTCTTTTAAGAAAGTAGGAATTTTTGTGACGTCACTTGGCAAGGTCGGAGAGAAGAGGAACGGGGTTTACTCGATACCCAAGTTTAAAGTGCAGCTAAAAAAATGCAAGAACCTCGGAACAAGAGGAAGGCAGGTAGTTACTTTTTATTCGATGCAAGCATCGGAGAATAAAACTCACGAGGTGAGTTAATTAGCTGAAAGTGAAAATGAGCGATAAGAATAGTGTCGGTTAATGAGAGCATTCACTTAATCTCATCCACCACTTTCTTTAACTCAATCCTCGTGCCGTCTTTGAAGGGTACTATTCACACAACCTTTACACCCATTGACCGCAGGTGTTTTTTTAGTTCATTGGATTTGTGGTCATCCGAAAATTGGCCAACGGTGATTTCCTGAATTTGATCCTTGTTGGTCTCCAAGTTGAAATCCTTTGAACTATTGTCAATGTACTTGCTTAGGTCTATTTTTTTGTAACCGCCAACCTGAACCATTGGAAGGCAGTCGAGATCCATTGGTGATAGCTTCTTTTTTTATTGCTAATTCCTGCTTTTAACTTAAAATCAATTCTTCCCCTATTCGATCGTTTACTAGCTGAAGTGCGTCGATTTCCTTTTGTAGATTATCATAAGTTTCCCGATCCTCCGCGAGTAAAGCGATCGATTTAGAAGATTTACTTTTCAATACTTACATTTCGTTGAGCAATTTCCTAACTGATAGTGGATTGGACTTAGAGCTCTTGGCTTGATTAATTTTTTATTTTCGGTCTTACTCAATTTTGAGTCATTGGTTTGGGCAAACCCAAATAGTCCTATTAATACCAAGAGAATAACAAGCAGCTTTTTCATTTTTTCATTATTTTTTTAAATATATTTTCTTTCTTCTGTCAGATGCCACCAACATCTTGTCCACTCAAATCTTTGCTATACAAACTTACAATTAGACAATGTTTTCACCTGATTGGAATAAGGCTAAGCAACTGGGTTTGGGGCTGAAAAGACTTCTTTAAACCGGAAGGTGATTTTCTTAGACACCTTGCCGCTTATTCATGCAACTTTTGTCACAAATAGTGACTTTGGGTGGCTTTCCTAACAGCAGTCTCTCCTTGAGACAGAAAAGATCAATTTTGGTCACACAATTAATGAGTTGCCTAATGGAATGATATGTTTATTGTGCTTCTACATTTTCCGTTTGAAAACATAAAATCGCTATGACGTGTATTTTATAAAAAGGCACATTTATCTAGTTTCGTTGTTCATTTGAGGGTGTCAAAACTCAGTGGGAAATCAACATTTTTAACTTGGATATATGCGATCAAGTATAATTGCGGGGTGGATAGCCATGCAAACAAGAAGTAGCAACTAGCATTGGCCGAAGAGATCAAAAAAGAAAAAAGTACAGTTGATGTAATGGAGTCATCTGATGGCGAAATTATGGAAATTGAGACTGAAATATTGGAGAGACTAATGATCGAATTGACTGTTGTGAAAAAATCTATTTTACTGATGACATACCAAGATGGCTTCTCGATAAAGGATATTTTACGACTTACACCCTCTGTTGAAAGTGCAGTGAAAATGAAATCGAAAAGGACGAAATCAAAACTGCTAAAGCTATATGAGAAAAGATAAGGTAGATTAGGAAATCAATCCGTTTGAACTTATTAACCAAGTGGACAGTCTCCCACCCGAACTTAAGAAAGAAGTGATGGCAACCATCAATTACGCCTACTTCATGTCAGATACGAGCAAGCTTTTTTTCGTTGATCTGTTGAAAACTGCTAATAAACCGATCTATCCTGATTAGGAAAAATAACGAACCGAGAATTACTTTTTTTTACTGTACGCTGTGACTTTTTAACATCATTTACGTCCCATAAAAATGATATACAGCTTTAAAATATTGCAATTACTTACTTTAATCATCAGCAGCTTACGATGCATTAATTCTTGCTAAGAAACATATGGGAGCCCCCGAAGGAGAAATTTTTATTTTGCATGTAGTGAAAATTCCCTCAGCTCATTTCTCATCTGTTGGTGAAAGTTGGACTGATATCATGGAAAAACTTTTTGTAATCAAGCTCTTTGAAAAAATTTATTGCAAACTGAATGTACTCAAAAAGGCATACAGTGATGTGCGTATAGGTGTGTTCAAGAAAATGGAAAACTCCTTTAATGAAGTCAGAGATCTATCGCTGAGTGAAAAAGCCGATATTGATATCAGAGGCGAGAATGGCATTTTAGGAATAAATGATTTTTTGATCGGGTCATTAACTGAAAAGGTAGTCCGATCCTTCACCTGTCCCGTGATCACAGTCAACCAAGAGATTAACCATCGACCGATCCAAAATATAGTATATGCCATCGACTTGAAAGAAGAGCATCCTGCGTTAATCAACTTGATCAAAAATCCTCAAAAAATGTTTGGCGAAAAATGCATTTTGTAAAAATTAAGACAAAACGCAATTATACCAATGATATTGATATGCATGTAGACATGCGTCAATTGGTTGATAAGTACCAGATTGAAAATGTAGAGACGCACACCCATAACAATGAAGATGAGGAATATGGAATCGTTTATTTTGCCGATAATGTGAAAGCTGATCTTATCGCAATAGGCATTCGCAGGAAACTAGGCATACGAACATTGATTAATGGTGGAGATGTATCAGAAGAGGTGGCAGAGCATAGTCAAAGACCAGTATTGACGTATCATTTCGATGGGAGGTAAAAAGGATAAGAATTGATAAAATTGGTTGAGAGGTATTAATTATTTAGGCAGCTCAATCATATATCAATAACGAAAACTTTATAAAAATTGGAATGCTCCAAATGATTTATAGCCGGACATGTTGGGGGATTTTCTTTAAACACTGATGTTTGTTAACGACTATAACAACAAATATTGTAAACAGAGAATGCATGAATAATCTCAAATCTTACGCTTTATATATGTTTTGTTTCTCAACTCTGAAAGGAAAAAATATTGAAATTACATAAAGAATACTCTCGTATGAAAAAACTTGCTAATTAAGTAAAATACATGGAACTAGAAATAGAACGCATATATAGCGGTATTAAAGTGTCATTCGAAAAAAAATACCTTCAAGAAATCGAGAAAAATCTAAAGGTTGAGGTTCAACAAATGATCTACTTTGTGGATGAAACCAAATCATTTCATGCCAAAAAAGATGCTAAGAACGTTCCGGCTAAAGAAATAGTCCGACATAAACTAAACCTACAAGTATTTCTAAACGAAACATGGAAAAACCAAATTCAAAAAGAGTTTGCACTTACTTATGAAGAACTATGCAAAGCGCAAGAGGTTATTTTCGAATCAACAATAGTCTCTGAGATTAAAGAACAAAGCAGCGAAAGGTTTTTTAAAAGCGAAGATGATTCTTCAAGAATCAAACTTTTAAAATTTTTCAAAAAAGGGGCCTTCAAGTGTAGCAGGTTTCCGATTCATCTGTTAAATCTATTTATTAAAGAGAAAATCAATATTCGTTATTGGGAACAATCCATTCCAGTTAAAAATCTAGCGATAAGATGTTTCAAAATTGAGGCAATATCAAAACTTAGCACGATAACCGATCTTTTTTTCAAAGGTATAACTCACCAATACTGTGAACTTAAAGCGTGGGAAGAGTCCTTAGACGGAGCATATTCAGAAGTTACGTACCAAGAGGTTTTTGTTAGAATAGCAGAATTTGAGATCGATCTTTTTCAAAAAATAACAACGGAATTGAACCTGGTACTAGATGCGTGTTACAATACATTCCTCTCGAGTTATGAAAAAGTGGGCACAATCGAGTATCCCAATGACGATTTAACAGACGAAGGTGTTCTGAGATTATTAAATGAAGCGCAGAAAAATTGGTCAAACCACCATCATTCTTGGGGAAATACCCTTTTTGCCTTTTTTGAAGAATGGAGATCGGACATTGATATTTATATTCTTAAACATAAATCATTGGCAGAACTCGAAGAGTTTAAGCAAGGGCAGATTCGTCAGCTCGAGACACAAATCGATCCTGAAATAAATGCGATAAAATTATTTATTAAAGGAGCAATAAAGACACTTTCCTTAGAAACAGATAACCTACCAAAAGAACTAAAGCGACTCAATTACGAAGCAATAAAAAAACTGGACAAGGAGTTGGTTCCACGCTTATGCGACAAGATTTCAGGTAGGAAATTTACTAATCTGATTAATAAACTGGAGCTGGTGATTAGAAGAGGAGTAGAGGACCTTTCTGAGGAACATGTGATTATCAAAGACACAGCTTTTGAATCTCCTACCAAAGACGATGATCTTCATAAAATTTCGCTCCATGAGTTAATTGCCTTCGAGACTTTAATATCGTTTCAAAGCCAGCTGGGTAAAGTGAAAGCGGAGCTTTTTAATTCTTTGGAAAGTATAACAATCATCGCTCAGGACTTAGATCATGTAATTACCTATGCATTCTCCTCTTCCATTGCTGCATTAGAAGATGAAGGTAAATCGGACAAAGACGCTTCCAATGTTGCATCAGAAGGGTTAAAGAGAGCATTAGCGAGGCTAGAAGATACAAAGCTGGGCATAAATGATGCGATCGCGATTAACAATACTGCATTAGCGTCCATTGTAAATCAATTTTGCGGAAGCATCCTAGAGCTCACGACAAATGACAATATTCGCGAGCTTAGGTTAAGAATAACGAGGGCGCGAACCTCAAAACAGGCAGGGGATCTGAAGAATAAATTAACAGAAAAATTAAAATCTAGAAGTGCAGCTATCTTTTTACTTACAAAAAGCACATTCAGCTCAGCAAAAATAGGCTTTCACAATGCAAGAGAGCGATTTGTACTTACGGCCAAAAAACCGGCGCTCACTAAAGAAGTTTCTAATTTTTTACTAGAAAGTCAAGAGATTGTTAATCAGTTGCCGCTCGTATATAGAAGGCTTTATAGAATAGAACCGCTCGATGATTTAGAACTTTTTGAAGGAAGAAATGAAGAGCAACAGCACTTCAAGGAGGCATTCGAAAGTTGGACGAAAGGGCGATTTGCATCGACAGCTATACTTGGAGAAAAGTGGGGCGGATTAACAAGTTTTCTTAATTTTGTGTTGGGAAATACTAGTTTTAAGCATCCGATTACCCGTATTTCCCCAAAAGAAAATATATATGGTGCAGAATCTTTTATTGAATTTCTAAAAACTGCGCTTAAGAAAGAGTCATTTGAAAATGTGGAGGACGTCATTGACTTTCTTAATTCCGGTCTAAAGCGCATTATTATACTCGAAAATTTACAAAACCTCTATCTTAGAAAAGTTGGTGGATTTGAGGCACTTAAGGCTATGTTCCAGTTGGTAACACGCACCAACAAAAACATATTTTGGGTGACCACCACAACCTTGTATACTTGGTCTTATCTGTCAAAAACAATCCGTATTCAAGAGTTTTTCAGCTATGTCATTCAGTTGGGCGAGTTGAAAGATGAGCAAATAGTAGATATCATCTGGAAACGAAACAGAATTAGTGGGTTTAGCATACAATTTGATGCAGGCGAAAATCGAAAAGAAGATCGAAAATTTAATAATATGAAGGTATCAGACCAACAAGTTGTCCTCAAGGATGAATTCTTCTCGGATCTGAATGAATTTGCCAAAAGTAATGTGAGTATGGCGCTCATATTCTGGCTGCTATCTACGAAAAAAGTGGATAAGCAAAGTATAACCATGGGTGTTTTCAACAAACCAGATTTCAACTTTTTAACCATGCTTTCTATGGATAAAATCCAAATGCTTCATGCCCTGATTCTCCATGATGGCCTTAAGGAAGCGCAACTTGCTCAGGTGCTTCACCTCAGTTTAATGTCCTCTCGGCTCACACTTCTTGCTTTATTAGAAGACGGTATTTTGCTCAGGGATAGTGACATCTACTCAGTGAACCCGATCTTATATAGGAATACAATCAGCTTATTGAAAACTAGAAATTTAATTCACTAATGATAAGAAATATACTCGTTGGTTTACTACTAATTTATGGAATCTACCTTCATGCTCAAGAAAAAGAGCTTGATGATACGGTTACTCAAACATTCCAAATTGAACAAAAAATAGAGGCCCGGGATACCATCTTAGAGACGAAGAGTGACGCGTTGGATATCTCTGAGCCGAAGCTGTTAACACTGAATTTAAGTGAACCGCCACCGGTAGGCGAGCTCATATCTATTTCAAAAGTATTTTGGTCTCTTGTTATATTTCTTTTTGGCTACATCGCTATAAAATTCCTATCCAGAATCCTTGAAATCTTTGCCGAAAGAAGCACGCAGTATAGAATTACAATTAAGAGTTTCGTACCAGTAGTAAAAATTCTTGGATGGATTGTCATTATATTCCTCATCGTCGCAGGCGTTTTTCAACCACCTGCAGCTACCATACTGGCCTTTTCAGCTTCTATCGGAGTAGCTGTTGGCTTTGCTTCTCAAGACATATTAAAAAATATTTTTGGAGGCGTAATGATTCTTTTTGACCAACCATTTAAATCAGGGGACAAAATTCAGGTTGGTAATTACTATGGGGAAGTCGTAGAAATTGGTTTGAGGTGTACGCGAATAGTCACGCCAGAGGACAACCTTGTGTCTATACCAAATAGTGACATCATGAATAGCTCGGTATCCAATGCAAATTCTGGCGAATCAAACTGCCAAGTAGCTGCGGAGATATATTTGCCTATAGATGTAGATACTGCAATTGTTAGAAGTATTGCCACGCAAGTTGCTCAGGTGTCAAAATATGTGTATCTCAACAAGCCTATTACCATAATCTTCGTGAATGAATTTAAGGAAAGGCAACCGATTCTTAAAATGAAAATAAAGGCTTATGTATTGGATATAAGGGATGAATTTAAATTTAAGAGCGAGATGACTGAAATTGTAATCGAGGAGCTGTTGAAAGAAAAAATATTAGTGGGTAAATCAAGTTTTGACAAGTAAGATTACTTTCTGCACTGGGTCATCAATTAAATATTTATTTAGGAGTTTGGGGCCTGATACGCGTTATTTGTCTGGCTCAAAAAAGAATAAAACAGCCCTATATAATTGTTTATATTCTTACAGGGGTTATTCTTGGCCGTTATGGACTGTCTCCTGTAATATCCTATGAGACGGTATATACCATCGATGAATTTTGACTATTGATTCTAATGTTTTTACAAGCATAGAAATCTTCCTTATAGATTTCATAGCAAAAAGTGAAATAGCCTTTTTCGGTACAGGAACGAAAAGACTGTTTAACGTCACATATGTTATTATCGTAGGTTATTTTTTCAACTGGACGTCTAACAGAATCATACCGACTGGCTCAATTCACCTCCCTCAGCAGCTCCGCTATCGTTATCAAACTCATTGATGATCACGGAGTAAAAAATCTATAATTGACCTAAAATAGATAACAAGTGAAGTCAAATAATTACTCATAAAACAAAGTAAGAATAAAACATTTTTCTTGAGCAGTGGAGACGTTTTTACTACAAAAATATGGGTTTAATTTCCTAAAGCTTACCCCAAATTACTCTTTCCGCTTAAAATGCTCTGTTCCAGCCTATCACATTGCGAGCTTGCTCCGAAATTCTTGATAGTTACCTTACTCCCAAAGCGAATCCAAGTACGTTTGTCAATCCGAGGAAACTGAAAAAACCCTCTAATCTCTTTGATAGTGGTCAGTGAAATACAAGATGACTGAACTGGATACTGACCTATGGCTTTTAATACAATAGGACCTATGGCTTTTGAGCACCCTGCAATCACCATAGATATGCCAATTACCAACACTAGTCCGAATGAAGATTCCCAAAAACATACAATTAACGAGGTGGTGAAGGCATCCGCAACACCATTAACTTGGCCAAAAATTGCGTCTTTTCGTGCTGCTTGCCACTAATAGCTGGTCTGTATTTCTCTTAATGCTAGACCTCTCATTGTCAATGTAAGGGCTTTTGATCCTATATTTCCTGACTGACCAGCAATGACTGGTAGAAAAGTGGCAAGCGTAATGGCCTTAGCAATGGTCTCTTCAAAGATTCCCACAATTGATACTGCTAGAAATGCCGTAGCTAGGTTAATTGGCAACCATGGTAATCGTTTTTTAACGGCAAACCATAGACTTGATAATGCCTGCTCTTCTCTGTCTGCTCCAAACATCTCCACCGCATCCTTCGTAGCATCCTTTGGTTGCGATAAGTGCGTCATTACGAATGATCCCCACAAGATTATTATCAATACTTAACTGGTCTTAAGCAATCATAATAAAGGTAAACAAGGCTAGATACTTCACGGCTCGACCAAGGTATGGTCCATTCGCAATCCCTGTTCCTGTAGCTGCTGACTTGATTAAATCGCCCAACAATCATCCTGATATAATACCGAAGGAAATAATAATCACTGCAATCATTTCATTTGGAAGATAGCTTACACGCCTATCCAACAAGGGGTTAACCAAATGCTACACCAATATTTTCACACAAGCCAAAAAGGAGGTTAGCAGGATAAACCAAAAGAAAGCTTTGGAGATGAATCTTGCGGAATTTTTCAAATACATCCAGTAATCTCTTTTCCAATTTGACATTGTGCGATTGGTTGAGATAAAGAATAAACTGTTTAACCAGTTTTTTCTAAAAGCCGGCCCAATAGGAATCCAAAAAGGATCATTGCAAGGACCAGAATTAATTTTGGGAGGAGACCTGTGAACTCAAACACTACATTTTTCAAAAATCTTGTTAAAATTTTCTTTCATTGAATTCGTGCATTTTTTATTCTTGTTCCTAAGTAATATTTTTTAACTATTTGGAACAGATTTTTCAATACCAACTTGTTGCTCATCTACTCTTTTGTATCATTCATTTATATAATGTTATCAGCATCAGGGAAATCCACTACTGATGTTATCCATTAGCAGACTTTATACTCCTCCCAATGTGTTTTATCTTTTTCGTGTACGTCTGAAAATGCCGATGAATTATAGCTGCGCACATCGTTCATGTCTTTTAGCCAGTACTCAGAGGAATAAACTGTGATAATGGTTTTATTGTAATCATTAACAGTCTGAAAATCCCAGATAATTCCCTCCGTTTCAGGAAATTTGATGTTATCAATTTGTTCTTTAAACAGTCGATTCAAAATAGTTTGATCATTCATTCCATTGGCTAAAAGCCTCGTCAAAAATGATTTGGTAACACTTTCAAGTGCCTCTGGGTGTTTGCATTCCACATCGAGAATACATTTAATTGCATCAGTATTGGTAAAAATATCAGGGAAAGCCCACTTCAAAAGCACCGCACAATTATATAATTCGCGATGCAAGTTGATATCCGTGTATTCCTCCCAGATTTTCTGATGCATCATTTGTTGGGCCACATTATGGATTTGTCCCACTGTCAATCGATCCTCAAACTTGTACTTTAAGACAAACTCAGCAGCCACATCGGCCTCCATCTGCTGAAGTAGCAATATTGTATAATCTTTGAGTTGACGCGGGTCGATTTCGTCCCAATCATCAAAGTCAACCAATTCGAGAATTGCTCTGAAATCTTCGTCTTTCCAACCATTTGGAAGCTCTTGGATTGTTATACATTTGAGAACATTCACTTTATAAACTAAACTCATACTACTATTAGACTACTAAGCCGGTGTAAAGTCACATATTTGGGTATTCTCACGTATGCTATCGATTGTGACTAATTGAACTTTTAAAGTCTAACAATTACAAATGATCAAGACAAGCAAAAAAAACCGCATTGATTTAACTCTCTTCGGTCACTGCAATAGCAGTAAAAAGAGATATTAGAGCAGCTAGGACAACATTCTGTAGCCATTAAATCGAAGTTTTTATATAAAAAGGAATCAAATCCTTGTCGCTTAAGGTTTTGGAGCATATTCATTCAGCGTGTGATGATATGAAGTTCAAAGGCAAATGGGTAAATAGCTCTTTTTAACAAGTAAAACATCGCTATTCTGGAAATGCGAAATGGTAATTTTCAACAATAATGTAAATCTGGTGTTTTGCCTTTGTAATGATGAAAAGGAAAATTTTGCGATTTCAATGAACAAAAAATTTCTAAAGAAGATAATTTTGTAGAGTTTTGGAGCGGGGAGCATAACAGATAAAAATAGAAAATTGAAGTCAGCGAAATACATAGGTTTTGATTTATTTCACGAATCGTTCATATGATTATGCGGCTTTAACAACTACTATTATAACACGAATGGGTGTGTTTATAAACCGGGCTATTTTTTAGAAAATCATAGAATTTTTACTCAAACCAAGTGTTATTCACTCTGAGAACAGAGTCTTGTTTGATATGGAAGATCCAGTGTTTTTAAATTTGAATAGTTGGAGAGGTAAGCGCTTACATAGATAAAGAGATTATTTAACAAATTGTCGATGAAAGGTTCAATCGTAAAGTAATTATGTCAAATATGAATGAAATTCGACCATGGGAGCATTTAGAGAATCTTATCGACGCAGATGCTGCTGAAGAAATAAAAATACATCTCGACTCACTCCAATCGGAAGACATAGCAAGTGCTGTTAGCCATATTGGAAAAGAGGCTAGGTTCAAGCTTTTGACACTCCTCAACCCTGAAGATGCAGCCGAGGTAGTGGAAGATATTCCATGGGTGCAAGCCGTCAAAATGCTGGAAAATCTTACAGCAAAAGACGCAGCGGCCATTATCAATGAAATGCGAAGTGATGACCAGGTGGATTTTCTAACAGACATGAGTGCTGAAGGAGCGGAAGCCATCATGGTCGAGTTGGAAGATGAGCAAGTAGAAAATATCCGAAAGCTGATCAAATTTGCGCCAAATTCTGCCGGTGGACTAATGATCACGGAATTTTTGGCTTTTGATGAGTCCAAAACCGTAGGGGATGTGTCGGGAGACCTCAGAGATGGCTCGGAAAAATTCAAAAACTACAATCTCCAATACCTATATGTAACGTCTGAAGACAAGTTTGTCGGAGTGCTTCAAATGCGAGACCTTTTATTGTCAAAATCGAATACTCTTTTGTCTGAAATTGTGTTGAGGGATGCACTAACTATTAAGGATAGTGCCTCTATGGACGAGCTGGTTAGCTTTTTTGATACGCATGATTTTTATGGCGTTCCTGTACTAAGTGATACAATGGAATTGATAGGAGTGGTGTTGAGGAAAGAAATCCGATTGGTGGAAGCAGATTTGACCAATATAGAACATTTGGAAACCCAAGGTATCGTAGGTGGAGAAGAGTTGAGAACCATGCCTGTTTTTCTAAGATCCAGACGGAGATTATCATGGTTGAGTGTCAATATCTTATTGAATATCATGGCGGCCAGCATCATTGCCTTTTATCAGGATGTGCTTACTGAAGTGATCGCCCTTGCTGTTTTTCTGCCAATCATTTCAGATATGAGTGGTTGCTCTGGCAATCAGGCTGTAGCGGTGAGTTTACGCGAGCTTTCTCTGGGTGTGATAAAGCCATTTGAAATGTTGCGCGTCTGGATACAGGAGGTTTCCGTTGGCGTGATCAATGGCTTAGTTCTCGGAGCGCTCATTGGTGCTGCCGCTTGGATGTGGCAGGGAAACATCTATCTAGGCTTGGTGGTGGGCGGTGCGCTGGCCATCAACACGGTTGTCGCTGTTTCACTTGGAGGTACGATTCCTCTGTTTCTGAAACGTATGAAAGTGGATCCTGCACTGGCTTCTGGTCCAATTTTAACCACAGTTACCGATATGTTTGGCTTCTTCCTCGCATTGACATTTGCAGGGATGATGTTGGAAAATCTGTGACAAGTATATTCCACCATTCAGTGTTGTAGCACATCAGATAATAATCATTGAATTTAAAGCGGGCATATTCTTTTCGTAGATAGAATCTAGGAGACTAATCTTGGTTATTGCGCATTCTTCAAATTTCTTCTTCGGCAAGCTTGGCTAGAGGATCGTTGGCTTTAAAAGCTACTTTATTTGTTTTTGAAGTGGTATTTGTTACCATATCAATAGGTTCTCTATCAAAAAGAGGCTGCTCAGGACGAAGCGTAACTTTCCAGCAAAATGGCGATTATACCTGCTCAAAAAATCTTCGTGGAAGAACCAATGGGTGGGTAATGGACATAATAGGATTATTCGCAAAATAAATAAGGAGGCAATAGCAAAAGCTTAAACAATACAGTAAATTGTTCTATTTGATAATAATACCGCTACTTTATTAAATGAAAATGTTATAAATGTCAAAATAGATACAAATTTCGTAATGACTAAAATAATATGAGTGTGGATTGGAATTTTTTGTGGAATGATTATCCAACATTTCAAATTGTGCTAAGCAAGCATTTCGCTTTGGGCAGGTTATTTCATTGTTAAAAAACTATTTTTTCTAGTTGTATCAGAGCGTGCCTTGATGCATAGTTTTGATTATACGAGATAGACCTACATTAGAAAGGCTGTCAAACTCGCTTTGAGCTTGGTGTTTCTCATGTTATTGGGAATTATCTTGAAAATTTCCCTTGAAGGACTCTCGGTCTATATTGCTTCTTTTCTGACCATTGTTGGTGTCGGTCTCTTTGCCACATGGTCTTTGGTAAGTAATATAACATGGTCCCTGATCTTATTTTCTTCTATCTGTTCAAAATTGGCTCCAAGGTAAAAGTAGTAGATGGAGGCAATGCTGCTGAAGGAATCGTCACGAGTTTATCTCTTTTTTCTATCATCGTACAAAGGGAAGATGGACAGGATATTTATTATCCAAATAATCTGGCTGTCCAAAAGTCCATTGTCCATTTGAAAGAAGATGGTACAGCTAATAAGTCTATATAAGGCACAGCTGGAAAAGTAACACCTTAACAAAAGCAACTATTAGCTAAAGTCCAATAAGGAGACGATACATTTCACTAACTCTGATGTTTTTCAAGATATTTATATGTGAAATTATCTCATGTAGTCTAGGTAATATTCAAAAAAAATTCATTCTGATTATGTTAAGAAATTCTTCTCATATGAATAGCCAAACTGTCGTGTTATCATCCTAGTCAGTAAGGTTATCTGGTTGAATGTGTAATGAGTTTATTTTGAAGAGTGACTTTTTGTCGTTTTTGAAAACCACAAAATACAGAAAAGTACAAGCCCGAAAAGGAAGTTAATTTCTATGTGCTATTTTCAAAATTAAACGTTAAATCAAACCAAAAAAGTCATATCAAATATTCTTTTTTCATTAGTAAATGGTGTAAAGAGCGGTGTAAAAGGAGCGCTTTCTGGGACTGCCAATTTAAGTAGTGATGTCGTTGGATCAGTTAAGAACCTAGCCGTAAGTACCATTAAAAGCACTTCCGATTTGGTGATCAAAGGAATTCAAGTTCCAGTATCCATCCAAGGTGCCTTCGAAAGAGTCGCTACAGTTGGATCTAGTGTTGTCAAATTAGTCAAAGGTCTTGTAGGTGAAGCCATTCAAGGCGCTATGGATTCCGGTGTGGATGAAAAATACGCAGTTAAAGGCTCTGTAAGTCAGGCATTATACACTGGCAGGGAATTCAGTTATCGATCTAGGCATGGTAGCTGTAGAAGCTGTACAAGGTTCAATAATGCTGTAAAGCAAGTGGGAGGAGATACCTTAGGAACGACTAAAAACGCCATCATTCCAGCGCTGGAAGCAGCCAAAGAGATTGGAAATGAGACGACCAATTCGGTGAAAGCAGCACTAAAGGAAGGTGGGAAAGAAGCAATAGCAATTTTAAACGAAATCAAAAAAATAACTTCTTCAGATTCACCTCCGATAAATATTCATTCTTACAAGCTGCCTGTAAAAATACAGGCAGCTTTTTCAACCCTCCAATCAAAATCAAAAGAGTCGTCGTTACCGAAAATCAGCGGTTCTTTCATTGCCTCTCTACTGGCTAAACTTCAACTTTAACTATCCGATGATGCAGAGGAAAGGAGTTTATAAATCAATACCTTGGAGCATGATTGCGAGGTATAAAGTTGTCCATTGTTTTTTATTTGGTCCGCGTATCGGGAATAGCATCCACAAGCGGGATTGAGTTTTACTAAGGTTTTATGCCTGCTATTTAACTCTGCCGATATGCATCAAAGCATCGCCCTGATGGAGTAGGGGGTTGTTATTTAAGCCAATGACGAATCCATCAAAAGGAGCTTCTACAGAGACTTTAAAATCACCAAATGGGTCAGTCAAGTATCCGACTAATTGCTTTTTCTTGACACTATCTCCACTTGCTACTGCAGTTTGAAATAGACCTGAAGCTTTTGCTCTTATCCAGAAAGATCCTTTAATAAATCGATTTTCCAATTCAGCTGCCGGTGCGTCATCCACCATTCCCAGATGTTTCATCACACGTAGAGCCCCATCTAAACCAAGCTGAATGGCATACTCATCAAACCTCGAAGATTCTCCTCCTTCGTAAACGAGGATATTCTTACCTAGCTTGTTCGCCATCCATCTCAATGAGTTGGAACGAAACTTAGAATCTATCGTGAATGGTGCTTTAAAAACACGTGCCAGTTCTTCATTGATAGGATTTTTCAAGAGTGCTCTGATTTGTGGGTAATTAGTCCTATCTGCGCCTCCGGTATGAAAGTCAATCCCAAGGTCAATATTAGGAAGGATATCTCTGGTCATATAATTGGCAACTCGTGAAGCCAAAGAACCATTTCTATTACCAGGAAATGATCTGTTCACATCCTTACCATCCGGTACATAACGGGAAAAATGAATGAACCCATAAATGTTTAAAATGGGCATACAGATTACTGTCCCTTTTAAAGGCCTGTGGTGACCTTGCTCCACCATTCTCCTGACTATTTCAATCCCGTTGATTTCATCTCCATGCAGTCCTCCCATCAATAAGAGGACTGGACCAGGCTCCACTGCACGAGCAATAGTCATGGTAATATCAATCGGAGTATGAGAAGGAAGTCGGGCAATGTTCACACTCACTTTTGTTTCTTCACCGGGTAAAATTTCCGTTCCGTTAATTATCATTATCCGCTAACCTTCGATTTTCTTTTCTTTTTGGCAGTCTCCTCGATAAACGCGATAATTTTACCTGCAATATCTACTCCCGTAGCTCGTCCAATACCTTCCAGTCCTGGGGAAGAATTCACTTCCAAAACTAAAGGACCGTTTTTGGATTGTAGCATGTCCACCCCAGCAATCGAAAGCCCCATAGCTTTTGCCGCGCTCAATGCAGTAGATTTTTCCGCTTTGCTTAGCTTAATTACAGTGGCATTGCCACCACGATGAAGGTTAGATCTGAATTCTCCCTCTTTACCTTGTCGCTTCATTGCGCCAATGACTTCTCCATTCAATACAAAAGCACGAATATCTGCTCCTCCTGCCTCTGCTATGAATTCTTGTATAATAACCCTGGTTTTGAGGCTTTCGAATGCCTCCACCACAGAGGTTGCTGCTTTATTCGTCTCTGCAAGGATCACCCCAAGTCCTTGAGTTCCTTCGAGTAATTTGATGATGACAGGAGCGCTTCCAACATGCTCCAGAACATTATTTTCTTCCCTGCTATAGTTGGTAAATGCTGTTTTGGTCATACCCAAACCCGCACGTGATAAAACCTGCAAACTTCTTAGCTTATCTCTAGATCTTGTGATGGCCAGAGATTCTACAGCACTGAAAACACCCATCATTTCAAACTGACGCACTACCGCAGTTCCATAAAAAGTAACTGACGCGCCTATTCGAGGTATGATCGCCTCTATGTCAGTAAGAGATTCACCATTATAATATACCGATGGCCCGTGACCGTCCATGATAATATCACATTTCATATGATCAAGTATGAGGCTTTCATGCCCCCTTTGGTCAATAGCTTCTACCAATTTTTTTGTGGAGTAAAGATTTGGGTTACGGGATAATACTGCAATTTTCATTTATGTCTTTTTGTTAAAATGATAGAGGTTTGTTAGAGTGATATCAATAAGGACCCTTTTTGCTAGAAACAATCTTCCCAGAAACAGGATTCTTTACTTCACGTTATCTGTCAGCGAATATTCAATAATCGCTTTTATCGAATAGGATCAATCGTGTTTTATTAGCGTAGCGATTTTTTGATACACTATTTCCCTTTTTTGCAATCTTGAAAATGAAATCATCTAAAGAAAAGTCAACTCCTTCATATTCAATGTATTTCAGATTCAAGGCCTTAGTAAATAACCACCTCACTTTACCAATTCCTTTTATAATGACCTCACTAGCACAGTTCAAGGCGCAATCAAAGGCATATTTACTTTGGCGGCCATCAGTCAAAATTCTGGTAGATCGATTTTATTTTTTCTTTTTATTGTATTGCTTAACTTAAAGGGATGAGACGAAATAACGGATCAAAAGTCACATTTCGGTTAGAAAAAAAATCGAAAAGTGACTTATCCCTGACTTATCAGTCTGAAGAATTATATTCCCTGAATTTACCTCTGTAATCTGAAAAATGGAACAAGAAGCAAGCTATGCTATGGACGGAATCAATATTGGTTTGACCTTCATATTTATTATCCTCAATGCGTTTTTTGTAGCCGCCGAGTTTGCGCTTGTTAAGGTGAGCAAGAGCAAGATCAAAGTAATGATCAAAGAGAAAAAGCCTTTTGCCACTACGGCCATGTGGTTGTTTAAACGTCAGAACCTTGCGCTTTCTGCCTGCCAATTAGGAATTACCATGGCTTCATTGGCATTGGGTTGGATCGGAGAGCCTGCCATCGCACATTTGATTAGCCCACTGATCTATGATTTTGGGGTGACCTCTGAAAGTCTGGTTCACGGCATTGCGTTTACCATTGCCTTTACTTCCATCACAGCATTTCACATAGTGATCGGGGAGCAGGTTCCTAAAATATACGCTATCAGAAAACCAGGCGTTGTTTTTCTGAGTACCGCTATGCTGCTCAAAGGATTTTATATTCTCCTTTACCCATTTATGTATGTGCTCAACAGTATTACTAACCTTTTCCTGAAATGGATGGGCATTACTGATTCCAATGACCATGACACAGTATTGACAGAGGAAGAAATACAGGCTTCTTTGAGCATCGCGCATGCAAAAGGCGAACTCACGAAGAATGAACATCGATTGCTGAATGCCGTTTTCAGGTTTGATGATGAAGTGGCAAGGCAGATTATGCGCCCGAGAAGTGAGGTAGAAATTCTAAATGTAAATGACTCATTCGTTGAAAACCTTGAATTTGCAAGAAAGTCAAAGCATACTCGGTTTCCACTTTGTGATGATTCCTTAGATAAAATTGTAGGTGTTGTTCATATCAAAGATCTTGTCGGCTTCAATAAAGACGATAGCCTTGAATTAAAAGAACTGGTGAGGCCAAGCATGCTTGTTCCGGAAAATATTCTGATTGGCAAACTGCTACAGGAGTTTAGGCTCAACAGGCAGCATTTGGCCTTTGTGCAGGATGAACATGGAACGGTACTTGGGATCGTTACATTGGAAGATGTGCTAGAGGAGTTGGTGGGAAATATGCAAGATGAATTTGATACCGAGCAGCCAGACATTGTCAAACAAAAAGATGGGCGATTCCTGATCAACGGAGATATTCAAATAGATGACCTTAATGGTCGTTTTGATATTACTTTGATCTCAGATAATGCAGACACACTTTCCGGTCTCATTGTCGAAAGAGTAGGACACAAGCTCGAAGTTGGAAAAATCATCACACTGGATAGCGGAATCGAAGCAGAAATAAGTCAGGTAAATGGGATTAGAGCCTCTCAGGTGATACTGACAATTCCTGAAATGGACAAAGATTCCCTACATGCTACCTAGCCATTTCTTCAGATAAAAAATAGTATTAAATGAAAATTCAAGATATTGCTAGGCCGGATAAGATATTATTAAACGGACTAAAAACGCTGACGGATTTTTCTGTCAGTTTGTATTCTGAGAAAAAAAGTGTTTCAAAAGGAACAGGAAATATCACTTTCATTGGGGAGCGAAAGCTCGAAGAAGTAAAGTCTCAAGGCTATACTTATAATTTGGAAGAGGTATCATTTAAAGAAGACATTGCCGATTTTTCCATTTTTGATTCCCTTGATAAAAACAATACCTTTTGGCTGAATTTTCACGGATTACATGATGTGCACTTATTTGAAAATTTAGGTAAAACCATCAATTTGGATAGGATTACCGTTCGACAAATCCTAGATACTACTTTACGCCCCAAGGTGGAAGAGTATGATCATTATCTATTCTTTAGCATCAAGTCCATTTTAAAGGATGAATCCGATCGGCTGATCGTCGAGCAACTTTCTTTCATATTGAGCAAAAACTATGTGGTCTCTTTTCAGGAAGAAATCAGCGATCACTTTGACCATATAAGAAATAAGATTAGTGAAAATCTAGGGTTGGTGAGAAAAAAAGGTCCAGATTTCCTTCTTTATCAACTATTAGACGCCATTCTGGACAATTACTTTGAAACGATTGAATCTATCAATCTTGGTATTAAAGACTTAGAAAACATGGTATTCACAGATCCGACCCAAGGTGCCCTGATAAAAATCGAACAAATGAAGCAATCAGCAGAGATGATTAAAAAATCACTCAATCCTTTCAAGGAAGCTGTCAGGGTCATTCAAAACAGAAAAACTGTCTTCATAACGGTGGAGAATACCAAATACTTTATTGATCTGACCAATACTTGCCTGAGTGCAATTGAGGAAATAGAGGCGACTATCAAATCTCTGGAGAGCTTGACGAATATTTATTTTTCATCCCTTAGCCAGAAAATGAATGAGACGATGAAAGTGCTGACTACCGTCGCTACGATATTTATCCCGCTAACCTTTATAGCGGGTATCTATGGGATGAATTTTGAAAATATTCCTGAGCTCAAAAATCCAAATGGATACTTTTATACATGGGGGTTTATGGGACTTGTGTGCGTAGGAATGCTGGTTTATTTCAAGAGGAAAAAATGGTTGTAATTTTTTATTTATTAAGTACGATATCGGTGCAATTGTAACCTTTTGGCTTGTGCGCATAATTAAGTACAGGCAAAACACTTTCGCTTACTACTCAAAACCAACGGAACGTAAGTCCACCTGAGGACTTCTTTCTGCCAGTCATCCGGCACTATAAAAGTTGATCATTGGGCTGGGAATGAGTAGCTAAACAGTAGCTTGCCGAAGCAAATTGTCTCACACAAACTAACTTTAGTTAATTAGGCGTTTTCAACGTAAACACTTATATAAGTTCATCGTCTAATTGAATATCATGGGAGATCTTCTTAATCTACAACATAATTTTTTTCTACAGAATGAGCAAATGCTGATTGAAAAATATGGAGGTCAATTTATTGTCATTCATGATGAAAAAGTCGCTGATTCCTTCGGTTCAGAACGTGCCGCCTACATTTATAGCGTACAGCATTTCAAAATTGGCACCTTTTTGATTCGTCAAATAAAACCCAAAATAGCAACATAAAGCAAAGCATCCTTTAAGCAAACACGCTGATATGTATTCAATATTGACAGGTGCGGAGATAATCAAAACGGCTGATGATGAATAAACAATTACTGTTTGTAGATGGGAGTGTGGATCCAAAGCTTAAAATTGGTTGTGGCGCATATTTGGTAGTTAAGGAAAGTGATTTATTAAAAAATCCGAAGAGTAATCAGGTGATCGTGAGTACTTTTAAAGATACTTCTTCAACGAAACTAGAACTGCAAACATTGATCTGGGCATTAACGGAAATTCACGAAAAGGGTACTAAAATTCTTGTTTATACAGACTCTCAAAACATCATAGGATTGCCTAGCAGGCGAAAAAATCTTGAACAAAATGGTTATTTGTCTGGAAAAAATAAACTACTCAACAACCATGCGTTGTATCGCGAGTTTTATACCATCATGGATCAATTGGATTGCGAATTGATAAAAGTGGAAGGACACCTAACCTCCGTGCAAAAAAACGATATTGATCGATTATTCACCTATGTTGACAGAGCTTCCCGAAAATCATTGAAAAGCGCTATCCAAGTATTCCGAGACACAGAAGGGTGACCAACCTCTGTTCAGGTACTATGGAAAGTGTGAAGTCCAAAGGTCTTCCTTTTTAATAAAACACCCGTATGCAGAAAGGCCTAACACGGGGAAATCACAAAAATCTTTAGATATAATGACTTTTTTTGATTTTCTTACTTAGCGAAAATCACTAGGCGCTCACATGAAGCTTATGAAAACTTATCAGTTACTTTTCTCGGCCATCATGGCTACCCTCGTATTGTCCTTATTTTCTTGTCAAGAGGAAGAGACCTCTCCTGACATGACTGATACCGCATTAATTTCGGCTATTCAATCAGCCGCCAAAGAAGCGGTAGCGATGGACAACCTGCCAGACTCGGCACAAGCCACCGTTACAGTCGCTTATGAGGAAGATATTATCGCGGAAAGTATGATCGCTCAAAATCTTGGTTACCAAGTGGACATGGTCAGGAAACGAGGTGCTGATATAGGCTATGTGCATAACATTTATTTTAATCTTGCGGGTAAGCAATTGTTTGCCGAGCGAGAACTTGAAGGCCGAGAGAAAAGAGGAAAACATGAAAAAGCTTGTTTCAGAATTGTGTTTCCATTCAGCATGACCATGCCTGATGGCACCTTATTAGTTTTGGAAAAAGAACAAGATTTACGACAAATCCATCGCTGGTACAAGAACAATAAAGAGGCTTCAAAAAGACCGTCTTTCGTGTTCCCATTGTCGCTGATACTTGGAAAAGAACGTGAGATAACCATCAATAGCAGTGACGAATTGAGACGCGTAATGGCTTCTTGTGCAGATAGAAAAGAAGACAGACCGTGCTATATACGTGTATTTCCAGTGTCTTACTTGATGCCGAATGGTTCCGAAATCACCGTAACCCAAAAAGAAACTAAAGATTATCATCCTCTGCGAGATTGGTTCGCAGCAAACCCCGAAGCAGAAGGAAAACCAGTATTCATATTCCCTATTACCGTCTCCTTTGGGAGGGATCAAGAAGCGATCGTTAATTCGAAAGAAGAACTGAGCGCAATCACCGCTAATTGTCAGAAGGAGGAAAAAGAGGAAGAGGCTTGCTTTGAATTCGTATATCCGCTGAGCTATACCATGCCTGATGGCACCAACATTATCCTCACCACTGAGGAAACAGCAGATTATCATCCACTTCGTGATTGGTACAGGGCCAATGCAGAAGAGAAAGTAAGGCCGTCATTGGTTTTTCCCGTGACCATCTTCTACGGTGAGGATCGCACAGTAATTATCAATGACCGAGAAACGTTACGCAAAGCAAGGGAAGGTTGTTGATTTGGGAGATTATTTACATTTAAAAGTTGACTTTCAAGTATCGTGATTATGAAAAGAATCTGAATTTTTTTTAGTTAGAAAGGGCGTGTTTTATTGTTCCGTTTCGCAGTAGTTGGGGTTCAAAATTAGCATTGGCAGCTTAAGGTTGAGTCTCTAATTTCATCTAAAAAAGATTACTTCATTACTTGGCTATAACGATCACTCTTTCAGGTTCTCTAAGCATATTCAGAAGAGAGGTGGGAAAGGTTAATTTATGCCTATTTAAAGTAGTAATAGTATATTTACCTTTCATATGATATGTTTTTGTGCTTTTTTTACCGTATCTAAGTGAAGTCGTGAATAACATGGTCAAAGAAAATGTGCAGAACGTAAAATCAGTGTATATTGATTTATTCGCAGGATGCGGCGGTTTGTCTCTAGGCCTGCATAATTCCGGACAATGGGAAGGATTATTCGCTATTGAGAAAAGTCCTGATGCTTTTCAAACTTTAGAACACAATTTGATCAAAAAGAAGAAACACTTCTCATGGCCGAACTGGCTGGATCAAAAAAATCATGATATTAATGAGGTCATTAAGAATCATGTTGATGAATTAAGGTCACTTAGGGGAAAGATTGATTTGGTTGCAGGAGGCCCACCTTGTCAAGGTTTCTCTATGGCAGGTAGAAGAGTTGAAAGTGACTCCAGAAATGGTTTAATAAAATCTTACATTAAGTTCATTGAATTAGTAAGACCTAAAACCATTTTCTTCGAAAATGTAAGAGGGTTTACTCATGGGTTCAAGAAAAACGATATTAGGGGAAGAGCATATTCATCCTTTGTTGTCGAAGAGTTGGAGGCATTAGGTTATATAGTAAAAGGAGACTTAATTGACTTCTCAAATTACGGTATTCCACAAAAAAGAACACGCTTTATTCTTGTTGGAATACAGAAGGGTATTGCTTCCAAAAACCCTGAGATTAACAAAGAGACTTTCTTTCAAAAACTAGAAGCGAATAAACAGCAATTTTTAATCAACAAGAAGTTGATTTTTAATCCAACCTTAAAAGATGCCATTTCTGATTTACTTCAATCAAATGGTACTGTGGAAGCAGAAACACCGAAATTCAAAGCGGGGGTTTACGGTGACGTTAATTCGGATTACCAAAAATTTGTAAGAAAGGATAAGACCCTAAAAAGTGATGTTGACAGTCATAGATATGCCAAGCATACAGATGTTGTCAAAAATAGGTTTCAAACGGCAATAGATGAAAAACTAACCAGCGCAGAATATAGAAAGCGATTTAAACTTAAGAAAAGCAGCACCAAAATACTTGATGCTATGAAACCTACTCCAACTATTACTACACTACCTGATGATTATATCCATTATTGTGAACCTAGAATAATGACAGTAAGGGAATATGCTCGTATTCAGTCATTTCCTGATTCTTATCAGTTTAAAGGTAAGTACACTACTGGTGGTAAAAGAAGAACACAAGAGGTTCCGAGATACTCTCAAATTGGAAATGCTATACCACCGCTATTTGGAGAACAAAGTGGTCTTATTTTAAAACAGCTCATCGACTAATGGCAGAGCAAGACGACTTACACTTCAAGACAAATGTTCAGCTGAAAAGCATCATAGGTAAAGATCTAATAAATGATGACAATATTGCGATCCTCGAATTAGTGAAAAATTCTTTCGATGCAGATGCAAAGCAAGTTCATGTCAAATACATGAACCTTAAATCCAATGACGATTTAACCTCTCATAAAATTTCTTCTAAAACCTCTCGACTAATCATACACGATGATGGTGTAGGTATGGATATCGATGATGTACGAGACAAATGGTTGAACATCGCTTATTCAGAGAAGAAAACTAATAAGACACAGCATAAGAGGAGAATGGCAGGAGCCAAAGGGGTTGGAAGGTTTTCATGTGATCGTCTAGGTGAGTATTTAAATTTGTATTCAAAAAAATCCAATGGAGATCATTACATTAAAATATTTATCGACTGGAAAAAATTTGAAATAGAAGACGAAGAAAAGGAAATTCAATCCATACCTCTGAAATATGAGACACTTACTGAGCAAGAATTTATAAAATTAGGATATGAACCTTTTAAAAAAGGAGTGCTTCTTGAAATTATAAAGCTCAGAAGTCCTTGGATATATCCAATCAAAAATAAAAAAGGAGATATTCAGAGTTGGAATACTGATAAATTTGTAGACTTAAAAAAGTATCTCGAAAAACTTATTAACCCAAATCAGGCTTTTGAAAACGATGATTTTGGCATTTTTATCAATGCACCTGAGTTTAAAATAGAAAACGAACAAAAAGCTCCCTATGACCAATTTATAGGTAAGGTCGAAAATAGAATATTTGACCAATTAGATTTTAAAACGACAAGTGTTGAATCCAAAATCAATAACAACGGCGAAGAACTCTATACCGAATTAAAGGACAAAGGAGAAACAATATTCTGGATTCGAGAGAAGAATCCCTTCTATCCAAAAATACTTGATGCTAAGGCGACCGTTTATTATCTAAGTTCATATGCGAAATCCTTTTTTACCAAACAGACAGGAATAAGGTCATTGGATTATGGCTCTATTTTCCTTTTTATTAATGGATTTAGAGTGCCTCCCTATGGTGAGCTAGGAAATGATTGGTTAGGTATAGATCAAAGAAAGGCACAAGGTCACAGTAGATATATTGGTCTAAGAGAGTTAGTAGGTCAAATTGAAATTTTGGATGAAGACAATGATTTCCAAATAGTTTCAAGCCGTGAAGGAATTGTAAAAAATGATAGTTTCAAAAGTCTGACCCAGTCGGACATGAACAATAGTTTTTTTTTCAAGGCCTTCAGAAGATTAGAAAGATTTGTTGTTGAAGGTCTCAATTGGGATAGAGCCTCAGAATATGAAAACCTTCAAGAAATTCACAAGAAAATAGTTAGTGGTGAAACGAGAGAAGAAGACTTAGAATATTTTGAAGACTCTTTAACCAAGCAAAAAAGGGTCTATGCAACTATTCATTCAATCATCTCAGCAAAGGCCGAGGATGTAATAGAATTATATATTAATGAAAAATTAATAACTCAAAAAATTGAAGAGGAAAGACAATCTTCAGAAAGAGAGTTTAATCAACTCATTGAAGATTTCGGGAACAAAAAAATTGATTCTGACACTTTGAGTAGAATTCTTCAGAAAAAGGCAGAGGAAAACGAAGAACTTGAGAAACAACTAAAGGAATTCTCGAAATACACTACAAATGAGGTCACTTCCAAGGCACTTCTTGAATTACAGAATTACAAACAGACCGTTGAAAAACAAACCCAAATAATTCTGGATTTGCAACGACAGCTGGATGAATTAAAAGCTCAAAAGGATACAGCTGAAAGCTCAATTTCAACCTATAAAGAAAAGGTCAAAGAAGTCGAAAAAGACCTATCAATTGAGAAAGAAAAAAACCTTTATTTATTAGCCACGAGACGAACGTTAAGTCCAGATGCTGACGGCTTAATTCATACCATTAAAATTAACAACATTGAGATTAGAGATGGTCTTGAAAACATTATTGAAGACTTGACAGAAGACGATTTTGACGTTCAAGATTTAATAAAACGTATGGGGTTCCTAAAACTCAATGCTGAGCGTTCTTTGAAAATGGCTGAGTTTGCTACAAGGGTTGAATTAAAAGAAGATATTGAGAAACAGGATATTGACATTGTCCCATACATAAAAGAATATATCTCTCTATATGGAACTACTTTCTCGGATAAAATCACCTTCCAATTCCAGGATGATGACACTTCCTTAAATAAGAATGTGAGTGTCTTGAATCTTTCCATAATTCTTGACAATCTCATTACTAACTCAATAAAATGGGGCGCTGAAAACATCCTACTTAAATTTAAAAAATCATCTGAAAAACAATTGGTATTGATTTTTTCTGATGACGGAGTGGGGTTATCTCAGGTTCTACTTAATAATCCAGTTCGAATATTCGAGCTATCAGTCCGGGAGATTCCTCCAAGCAATTTGAGTGGCTCAGGAATAGGGCTTTTCTATACGAAAAATTTAATGAATGAGATGAATTCGGAGATCATTTTCGGAGGTAATGGTCAACTACTTTCTGGAGCTTCTTTTGAACTAACCTTTAATACTATATGAGTGTCAAAAAACTTTTATACTTTGATGATAATAAGATTGACTCTCAAATTGATAAGTTGAGAAGAAAACTTAAAAGTAATCATGGAATCGAACTTGTTGAGACCTTTGTCAATTTGGATCATGATAAGTTCAAGAATAGAAATCCAGAAACGCAAAAAAGGTAGTGTAAATTAAAGTCTGTCTGGCAGTATGGATCTCGATGATCATCGCCTCATTACAAAGGCTGGCTGATCAAATCGAGCGGTAATCTATCGCCAAATTTGATTGCTAATTGTTGTACTGTCAA
>Ga0208646_1000314_pt1 | contig 32583 bp, 24 predicted proteins | sample AntAceMetag02UK8_FD_184762 | JGI IMG/M metagenome (GOLD analysis project Ga0208646, IMG submission 184762) | Saline lake microbial communities from Ace Lake, Antarctica - Antarctic Ace Lake Metagenome 02UK8 (SPAdes) (version 2) | ecosystem: Environmental > Aquatic > Non-marine Saline and... | reverse complement strand
TTGACAGTACAACAATTAGCAATCAAATTTGGCGATAGATTACCGCTCGATTTGATCAGCCAGCCTTTGTAATGAGGCGATGATCATCGAGATCCATACTGCCAGACAGACTTTAATTTACACTACCCTTGGGTCTACTTTCTCATGCTTTGCATGCACTAAGATGCCGGCTCGTTAATCCAATAAAAAAAAGCAAAATCAACCACTACCTAAAGAGCAAGAATAGAACGGGTTGATAAGGAATAGGTATGAGCAATTATTTTTTTGATAATTTCTTTTTAGAAATAAAATAAGCTATGCGACTCATTCGAGAAATACGAGTACTTGATCCGCGCGATTTTAAAAGTCAAATGAAAGGTGGTCACTTCAAGCAGATTCTTGATTAGTCATAATATCAAAATCATTCGAACAAATTTTGATACATTCCCGAATGAGCATGACCTTTTTATTGCTTCTCCCATTTATTCTAAGCTGCTGGTACATTTTACGAAGACTGGAGCTTGTGCCTTCAAGACTTAGACATACTTCTGAAGCCAAGTCATCATTGCTGATGTAAGGGTCATTGAAAAGCACATTAAGTACTTTCCAGTCGGACTGGTTAATTTTACCCTGTATGGCTTTTTCGAGCATTTCATGATTGAGTATTATCTCAGGTTGATCCACGCCTAAAGCCTGTCGGACCATGCTTCCTTTTTCCTTAAGCTGCTGTATCTCTGTCAGTAAACAAGCTCTTACATTTCTTGAACGGTAATAAAACAATATATACAGCGAAACCAGCGTGAGTAGTGTACAACCGAAAATAAAAAAAAATATGTTTCTGACACTGACCTCTGCTTGTTCCTGTGCACTAAATCTTTTAGCGAACTCCAATTTGCTCTGTTTCAGAATAGCGTCATATTCTAACTCCGTTTCTTTCACCAATAACTCTCGTCTTAGTTCTTCGGCATTAAGGCTATCCTTTAGTTCAAGTGATAATTCAAGCATTTTCATTGCTTCAGGTTGTTGTCCATGGAGCCGATGTAATTCATATAATAGCTCAGAAGACTTTTTGGCTAGTAGAATACTTGAAGAACTGTCTGACATAAGCATGGCTTGCTTGGCAAAGTATATTGCACTATCTAGATCTTTTTTCTTGATAAACGCTGCATATAATATTTTATAAAATCCTGAATTATCTGATTTTTCAAATTTTTTGTAAATCATGCGACTACTGTCAAAGTGCTGCTGAGCCAGCATATTTTCATCTTGGCTGCTATAGATACTTCCCATGTACATATGAATACCCGCCTTTACAAATAAATCATTTATTTTTCTTGCAATTGGCAAGCTCTTGGAATAATAATGTAATGCCGTGGACGTATCTCCTTTGTCCCTATAGGCATGAGCCAGATTATAATAACGATAAAGGTCAAAGCCTTCATTAGGAGAATCTGATTGAACTAGCTGTGTCATGTGTTTGATAGCGACATCATATTCTTGCAAACTTGCATGGACTAAACCAATGTTCAATAAGATAGCCTGCTCCCAGCTTTTGTAACCCAAGACTTTGCACTGGCTAAGTGCCTCATTATAGGATTCAATAGCCAAACGAAAATGCCCCTGGCTCAAATACATACCAGCCAAATTTACCTTGCCGGCCACAACCCCTCGCTGGCTGTTTACTTCTTCGTATAATTGGATACTCAGAAGGTAACATTTCAAAGCCTTCTTAATATTTCCTAAATTTTCATGAGTTTGGGCGAGATACTTCATCGCATGGCCCATATTATTGAGATCATTTGACTTGGAGGCCATATTATAGGCTATTTCTGAATAAAAAATTGAGCTATCAGGTTGTGATTGGATAAAACTTTTTCCCAAGTCTAATAGCGCTTCTATTCTGATGCTATCTGGCAGTTCACTATTTTTTGAAAATGACTTTAAGCTGTCTATATCTGATTGACCAAAGATGATCAACGAATGGAAAGTAAAAGCAATCAATAAGGTGTATTTAATGGCTTTCATCATTTGTCAAGGGAGATGCAGTCAAAAAAATAATTTAATACCAATATAACAAACTGAATTTGAAAGAGAGACAATGTTTAGATGTTTCTAAGCAAAATCAATCTCATCTAATAATTTTTTAATGAGGTAGAAGAAGGTAGGCTCAGCCTTGTATTAATCCAGAATTTGGACGATTTTTAAAAACATAAATCAATTCGTCTGTTCTCAAAGGTCAGCCTAATCAGTCACGAGTTAGTATCCTTTCTTAGCTAATATCCTGTAAAAATTCATGATTTGGCTTCTGAAACCCAAAAGAATAGCCAACTCAACACTCAGGAATTTAGCTATTATTGCTTTAGAGTAAATCAAAAAAAACATAATAAATATACTATCTCAATCAACCTCATCAATGGACTTAGGGATAACATGTCTATTGGACCGTCCGCGACTGTGATCTCTTATGAAATAGATTGATAGGCTACCTAGCTATGCCTTTCGGCGAGGATAATGGAGAGAAGAAATTTTGTAAACATAAAAGAGGTTGATTCTTTTCAATAAAAACAAAAAGCCAATATTCAATTTCTAGAACTAAGCCTTGACTAATCAATCTATTTGATCACCTTAACAAAGTTATCATAAACAACGTATATCAGGCCTCTATTTGCTCAATAGGCTTGAGGTTAATAAGGTTAATGAGTAAAAATATCGAAATCACGACTAGATTTATATTTTTCCTCAATTTTTTCAAAGCTTTGTACAATAAGTTTCTCACTGATTTAATATTGTCAAAGCCTAACACGTTTTGAATTTCTTGGTAGCTGAGGTTTTCATAATAAAAATGATAGATCACCTCCTTATATTTTGGTGAAAGACCGTCCATGGCTTTTTGCAACTTTTTTAAATCTTCTTCCTTGAGATCTCTATTAACGATTTCATCTTCAATTGAAATGGTAATTGCAAAACTCTTATGAATATCAAATTCTTGATTCTTATTTTGATTATCCCTTAATCGAATTATTTTTCTCCGAAAGGCATTGTACAAATAAGGTAAAATGTTCGTGGTAGACGAAAGATATTGTCGTCTCCTTCGTAAATCTATGAATAGCTCTTGGATGGCATCTTCAACCAAAGATTGATCGGCTGTAAACTGTCGACCATAGTTGTATATTCTTTGGTAAAACTTTCTATACAAATACTCAAATGCGTCATCTTTTCCTTCACGGAACGAATCCCATAGATCGGCATCCGAGGTATTAAGATAAGAACCATGGTTAATTTCAGTCATTTCAGGTTCCAATTGTGGAATTGAAAAAAAGTGTCCGTCAAAAAAATAATTAAAAACAGGCCGCAATTGTAAGAACAAAATTTCATTTCCCGCATTTTGAACTAATTAAATTTTGCCAAAAGTATCAAGGATTTGTACTGAATCCACCCAGAATATTTGAATTAACTCAATGCTATACAATTCCCATATTAACAACAAACACATTATGCTAATCCGAAATCTTTAAATAAGTGCACTTATAAACGAGTCAAATTATCTTATTTATGTTTTTTTATGGTGTCATTCGGTATTAATCAGTCCTTTGATAGAAAACACACAATAATAATGAAAACACGCTACAAAAATAAAACTGGTTATTTGCTTCTATTTTTTTTACTATCATTTTTTTTATCCTATGACTTATTGGCCCAAACGTCCCTCTATCAGGATGCTGTAAGTAGCGGAACCATATGGCACAGCGATGGGTCAGAACCCAACAACCCAACGGTCAACCAGGTGAATCACTCTTCAACTGTGATCAAAAATGCTGGCTCAAACGCCTGGGAAAGAACTGAGCTTTTTCCTGACGCTTACACTATACAAACTGGGGATAAATTCTTCCTCTCATTTTATAACCCAAACAATGCTGCCAGTTGGCAATTGCAGATGAGTCTGAGCACATCAGGTAGTAATATTACGATTTATAGCAGTACACAGAATGTGAATGCTGTTGATGGATGGTTTGAAACTGCCATAAGTTTGAAAGATTATGTTGGAGAAGATTTGAGTAAAATCGTCATATACCCAGCTGCTGGAGAATCGAAGGCTGTTTATTATGATAATTTATATGTTAGTACAAGTAGTACTCTCAGGTTTAGCTATTTGTTCAGAGAAGTAACCTCCTTTGGCCTATGGAATGAGGATGGTGCAATTACAAGCAATCCTGCCCTTGACGCTAATAATTATTCAAATCAAGTCATTGCTACTAATGGCGCTTCATGGAAGCAAACCCAATGGTTTCCAACTTATGAAATCCAAGCGGGTGATAAATTTCACATTTCTTACTACAATCCAAATGGAGCAGGCGCTTCTCAGCTTAGAATGGACTTGAGTACCACAGGTAATTTTACCAGCTTCGGCGACCCGGCGCATGATGCCGCTGCTAACTCTGGCTGGGTAGAACAGTCTATAGACCTTTCTGCTTATGTAGGTGAAACAATATCCAAAATACAGCTTTACCCTTCTGGTGGGGATGCTAAAGTCATTTACTACGACAATGTCTACATTTCCAATAAGAGTATACTTTCTAACTATTGGGTAGGAACGAACTCTTCAGACTGGACCACTGCCAGCAACTGGCAAGGCAGTCAACTTCCTACAACAACTAGTAATGTGACGGTGGCTACATCAAGTAACGAGCCGAGCATAAGCACCGATATTTCCGTTAACAACATTCAGCTCGTTGATAATTTGACTGTTACGGCCGGTACTTTGGTTGTGAATGGAAATATAGAAAACGCCAACGGCAAGCTTTCCATCAATTCTGGCGCATCTCTTATTACCACAAATGGAAATACCATCGGTCATGTTACAATTAAGAAAAACACGCGCTATGCAGATGGAAAATACAGTTTTGTGGGAACTCCTGTCGCTCAAAGCAACAGTATTACCGGCAATGACTTAGGATCTACAACTTACGCGTATGATGAATCTCAAGCTTACAGTATTCAGGGGGGTGATAGATGGGTGAACGCTTCCTCGACAGAATTGATTGCAGGTATTGGATATACTCAAGCTTTTCAAAAGGAATTAGTTTTTGATGGTGTGCCTAATGACGGCACCATTACAGTTTCTGGTTTAACCTACACTTCAGGAACTGCCAACGAGCAAGGCTGGAATCTAGTAAGCAACCCTTATCCCGCGGCTATTGATGTTACTAAATTCCTAGCAGCTAACAGCGCTAATATTGACAATGCCATTTACTTATGGGATGATGGCGGTTCTGAAACAGGTGGCGCGAGCAATAGTGATTATCTATCTGTAAACTCCATCGGATCTACATCAGGTAGCCATGGCGGTTCTTTCAATGGCTACATTGGTTCCATGCAAGGATTTTTTGTGAAACTATCCTCTGTCGGTACTTCCGCTATTGTATTCAATGAAGACATGCGAGGAATGGGCAATAACGATGACGCTAACTTTTTCCGAAAGGATAACGAAAAAGAATTAAACATTAAACTGGCGCTCAGTTCCAAAGACGGATACTATAGTGAATTACTCATTGGTCTAAGAGAAGATGCTACGATTGGAATAGATCAAACATATGACGCCTCAAAATTATTGAGCAATAGTGATCTACAATTCTACAGCTATATCAATGATAGCAAATACACGATACAAGGCTTACCACTGCAAGCGGGCATGTCTTCAGTATTAGGTTTTGATTTAGGAAAGGCATCCGAGCTTGAAATATCTGTTAAAGAAATGAAAGATGTGGAATCTGGAATGGCTTTTTTCCTAACAGATAAACTGACCAACAAAACGTACAATTTAAGTGAGGTATCATCTATAAGCTTTCCAAGTGCCATGGGTTCTGACCAAAATAGATTTGTACTCACCTATGCGACCAATGATGTACTATCTGCCGATTTATTATTTAGTGAACCATTATACAAGTTTGACAATGGCGTCTTGTCGGTAAATTTCCCTGAAGCAACAGCTATTCTAGGCTATGCTACCTATGACTTGTCTGGCAAAATAATGACATCCGATGAAGCGCAAAAAAGTGTGACTGAGTTGCATATCCCTATTTCTAAATCTGGAATCAACATCATTCAAATTATTACCGAAAATGGTAGCTACAACAAAAAGTTTATCTTCTAAAATCAATTCTGAATCATGAATAAATTACCGATAATATTCTCTCTAGCTTTCCTTATTCTGGCTGTAGTACCCGCCTTAGCGCAAGGTGCTCCGCCTGCTACACCTATCGACGGAGGCTTGTCATTATTGTTGGCCGCTGGCGGTGCTTATGGTTTTAAAAAGCTAAGAGACCACAGAAAAAGCTAAAATAAGCTGTCTAAATAAAAGCCTTGATTCAATATGAATCAAGGCTTTTTATCTGTTTAATCAGCATGATAAAATTTGACATCAACTTTCGCTTACCGAAAAATCATGTTGGGCTAATCCTAAGAAGTCAGCTAATTATACCATGCCTTAGCCTTACAGCTTTTTCAAAACCTGTAAGATCTACGAAATCACAAGGGGGTTGCGAACCAAGGTGAAAGAGTTAATATGGATTTGTGAGGACACAAACCAAGGCATTTGAGTACGAAGTAAAACCCACCACCGAACACCACTGTCCTTTTCATAATGAAATTGTAGGCGATTTAAATCAATACTTGTCTATGCTGCGACATGCCCTTCGGAACATATGGAAGAGCGAAGTTTCAAGTTCTAATGAGTCCAAAGCGATACGATAACCTGTCGAAGGACATATCCCACAGGTTGATCATTGATTCATTACCTGATCTTATATTTCACACCTATTGTAGGCATAAATCCTTTTGCAAAATCACCTCCCAAGTCAAAGTTCCAAAGTACATATTGGACCATTGCTTCGGCACTCCATTTCTTGGATATTTGGTAGTCCACACCAATCCCAAAATTGGAAATAAATGCAATATCTTTTCTGACAAATTGCTCTCTGTTCAATGAAGTGACAGATTCGCGCATTGCAGCAAAACCAACGGTTGCATCTGCAAAAGCATTCCATTTTTTTCCTTGATAAAAATCATATCGATAAAAGAATCCCACGCCATAATACCTTTTAGGATTTTGGTCCATGAATTCTATGGTCTTGACGTAAAATGGCCTAAACCCTATATTAACACGATCTTTTACTCTCCAAGAAAAGGTAGTATATATGGCACTCGCATTAAATTCAGTGCTCTCTCCATTATTTTGAAAATAAGGCAACACATTCAATCCAATCGAAAAACTCTTTTTATTTACATCATATGAATAAATAGAATCCGTTTTTTGCGAAAAGGAAGAAAAAGAAAGGACGGTAGTAATTAAAATGAGTATCGTTTTCATAGTTTTTTTTTAATGAAAGATATATTCATGGAGCGTAAATTTGCAAGTTTATTAACAACTGTTAACTAATATTATGGTGTATTAACAAAAGCGTATTTGGTTAAGTATAATTTTAACAAAAGCAGGAACAATGGCATGATTCATCATTAGATAGTTAGAACCGTGGAAACCAAGACTCTTCACCAATGTTCCGCCTCACATCTGACAGCATTCAATAAAATAAATTTGTAAGCCCGCAGGTAAACCAAGTCAATACTGGCTACTTTATTTGTTAAGAAAAGACCACAAAATACGATTTGCGTAAGCACCAAAACCCGTTTGAAATAGCGTCATTATAGGCGTGTAATGCTTTTCTTCTACCCGGGCCACATCCTTCCGCCTTGGTTCCTTTGAAACGTAATTCGTGAAGACACGAAAAAACGCATTGGGCTCCTTGAGTTTTCTAGCGCTGGACTAAGAATTGAAATTCGTGAGGTTTGTGGCTTAAAATCATTTCATAACCACCACAGTTGGTGCACATAAAATTCAGAATAATTATATTTTATATCTTTATACAAGAATAACAAGCGGACGTTTGAATTTGTACAAATATTGATATCCTTCGGATAAAAATATAAATATTATAAGTCGTCTAGTTCATTAATGTGTCAGGTGATCAGCACCAAAAGATTAAAGCGCTTGCTAGCTGGCAGGGAAAATCCATTAAAGGTTATGTTCCTGAGAAAATCCTATCAGATGGAGAGTCTACGTGGAAAGCGCTCAATATTTCACTAAGCGATCGTATTAATACGACTGAAAACAACCCGCCAATGCGGTGGTCCTTGGAGGACTTAACACTAAACATTCTAAAATCCGAAAAGCCATAGGCTAAGGCTCTATCCGAAAAGAGCAAAAGGCCCTAGATAATTGGCAGAATATTATTGAATACACGCTTGACCGACATAGCGCAGCTCAGGCGGAGAAATATTCAACAGGATTAATCAAATGAATTGAAGCCATGGCCGGAGCTAAAGGGCACTGCAAGGATATAAACGTGCAACGCCACATTGTCTTACTAAAACACTACCAAAAGCACTATATATTCGGATTGTTGAGAGGAAATACGCCAATAATCATCGTTGATTGCCCACACGAAAGAATGAATCTTATGCTGCGGCTGAAAGGGCGCTTGGGGCAGCACTTTCTTTCTCCAGGTTCTTTTTTAAATGTCAAAGGTTCCTTTTCTTTAGTCGCAAGATATCCTTGGGGGTTGGTCAATCTATCATCACATGATTTTAGTTTCACATTCAAGTCTGTGATCTGATCGCTTGCTGACTCGTATTTGCTTCTCCCCGACACGTGATAATAGAGCCAGTCAAAAAGCAAAATAAGAAGGCCCGAGTTGATATTAGCTATTATTACTCACTTAAAGGAATGGAAAAGGAGTCAATAAAATCATACTTTCCACGACTTTCCGCAAATGAACGTGAGGCATTGCTAGAGGAATTACAACAGCTTGGTGAAGCGGATATTCAGACGCCTAAATGTCAAGAGGTTCGTAGAGCCATTTTAGATGACAAACAAAGATGTTGTGCTCATTGCGGTCATACTCAGTATGTGAAATTCGGTAAGAATAAAGGGGCGCAGCGCTATAAATGCAAGTCATGTACGCGTAGCTTCACAGAGTATTCAGGCACATTGCACAGAAAGGATAAGATAGATGCTTATCTAGCGCTTATGCTGGAAGAGAAAAGTCTTGATAAGATCACCGAAACCATGGCTATCAATAAGAAAACGGCATTTGATTGGCGGCATAAGATTCTATCAGCAATAGAGCAATCTGAAAAATCATGATTTGCTGAAATAACCGAAAGTGATGAGACCTTCTTTTTACATTCAGAAAAGGGGAAGAAGCAACGGGATAAAAGGCAAGCAAGCGTGGAGGAAAGTCTGCTAAGAGAGGGGTTAATGATGAACATATAGCCGTTATTGTAACACAAGATCTTAAAGATTAGATAGACTTAACGGTAGCTGCTGCAGGTAGGATAAAAAATAGCTATTGAAAATGCTATTGGCGAAAGGCTCACGGGGCAAACAGTTTTATGCACAGATTCTCACGGAAGCTACAAAGGCTTTGCCATAGATCGTAAAATAGAACACCATGCTTTGCGAGCAAATAAAAAGCAACGAGTCAAGCATGGCGTCTTACATATTCAACATGTTAATTCCACCCATAATAGATTAAAGAAATGGGTTGATCATAAATTTTGGGGTGTCTCCAATAAATACCTTCAGCAATATCTCCATTGGTTCAGGATCAAAGAAACCTTCAAGGGGAGTAAACAGTTCTTGAACGATTTTGCCCAAATATCGGATCACGATGTAAAAACCTATAAACGGTACGCCTCCTTATCAGATGGATACGAAATGGTAATATCAACGCAAACTTTAACTAGAACCAAAAGTATTTTCATTATACGTTTTAGACCTGACAGGTTTTTATGGTAGAATTAAAAAAAGGAGATTTGTCCCTACGATTGAAATCTTGAAAATCTTCCCCACCTTAGTTCTTGTCCTTACAAATCTTCCCGTATCTAGATCAAAATTCTACTCCGATATGCTTCAGAAATGTTCATCGGGTTGATTCCTTTTCATGTGGTATATACATTCATGAAAAGCCACAGAAGAAAACGCTTAATCCAAAGGATCATTAACAAGGTCCTATTTGGTATCTAAAGGGTTCAGCTGAAAGTAATCTGACCTTTGATGGGCCACATGACAAGCAAATAGCTTAATAGCAACGATAATTTACGCTGAGGTGGAAGGTTTAATATGGGTTCGTGAGGGCACGAACCTAGGCTAGCGCACCGATAATCTACGATGGTTTTCGCCCGATAGCAGGATTTTGTTCAGCCCAACTGGGACGCAAACGCTGTATTGGTAATTCACTATCCCGACAATGATTGCCCCCTGCTATTTGATGATTCCCGTAGCTAATGCTCCATAGATACTCAAATTCCATAGATCATATCGCAAAAAATACATTTTACCTTTTCATATAGTCTTTTCGACCATAAGGAGATAGATTTTTAGTTTCAATTCCATAATATTCCTACTATTTTCGAGGAATGAATGAAAAATTGATGGAAAACCTTTCCATTGACTCTGTAATTTTCGGATTCACGGATCAACTCAAAGTATTACTCGTCAAACATGCTTCGGGTATAAGTGAGGGCAAATGGGCATTACCCGGAGGGTATATTTCTCAACAGGAGTCTTTAGATGACGCGGCTTACAGGATACTTAATCTGCTGACGGGAATCAAAGATCTTTTTCTTGAGCAGCTAAAAGCATTTGGCGGTGTGGAGCGTTTTCCGAATGAACGAGTAGTGACCGTCGCTTATTATAGCTTAATAAAAGATACTGATTATGAATTGGCGGCTGGTTATACTGCATCAGATGTGAAATGGTTTAACGCCAATGACGTTTTGCAGCTGCCTTATGATCATATCGAGATATTGCATTATGCCTGGAACCAGCTTAAACTTAAAGTCAAACAAGAACCTATTGGTTTTAATCTATTATCTCAAAAATTCACCCTGTTGCAATTGCAAAATCTTTATGAATCGATTCTTCAATTGAAGTTAGACAAGCCCAATTTTAGAAGAAAACTTCTTAAAACCGGGTTACTCATTGACTGTGGTGAAAAACAAGACAATGTATCTCATCGTGCTGCTAAGCTCTTCCGCTTTGATGAACAAGTCTATGAAGAACTGAAACGAAATAAATTCAATATCGATTGGTAGCGTTGATCAAGTTTATCAGGTTGAGATCATTGAAAATTATCCTTCAAAATAGACTAAAATTAAATCGAAATAGATCCCACGAGGTTGAAATCAAGAACCTTGGCGCAATCTCACAGAGTATACATATCAACCATTACTTATTATTATATACAAGCATCTGACAATAGTACCCAAAAGGAATTTAAAGTTGGTTACTTAGCAAAAGTCAAGATTCGAGCTGGGCATACAGCTATCAAAGTATGTAGCAGCTAATCCGGCGATTAAAGGAATCCTCCTTGGTAGCCATGGATGATTCACTTGGGGTAATGCGTCACATTGTAGAATAAAATATCTTCCTTTATATCATTCAAAATGTTGATTTACTAAACAGAAAACTACCCAAAGATTGGCTACCTCGTTTTTCCCAAAAGCGATAAAAGAAGTTTTGATAAAATCAACTAAAATTTGCACGGTCTCATTCACAAATTTCACAAACCAAACACGCTCGGTAACCAAAGACTTAGACTTGGAATGTACGTCACCAATATCAATACGACCAACATCGCTATGAATAGCGGCATCAATGGCTTAATCACTTTTTGAATGCTAATTCCTGCCACACCACAGCCTACAAACAAGACACTTCCCACGGGTGGAGTACATAAGCCAATACAAAGATTCAGCACCATGACAATTCCAAAATGAATCGGATCCATACCTAAGCGCATAACAACAGGTAGAAAGATTGGTGTGAAAATTAATACCGCAGGTGTCATATCCATGAATATGCCTACGAATAAGAGAATCATGTTGATGATGATCAATATCACAATAGGATTATCCGACAACCCAATCAACGCATTGCTTACTTCCTGTGGAATATTTTCATAAGACATCACCCACGACATCCCCATGGAAGTACCAATAAGTAACATCACAATGGCGGTAGTCAAAACTGTTTCTTGAAGTATTTGAATAAGGTCTTTGGGTTTAACTTCTTTGTAGACAAAAGCCAAGACCAAAGTATACACTACTGCAATAGCCGATGCTTCTGTCGCAGTGAAAATACCTCCAACAATACCTCCAATAACGATAACCAAAAGCAACAAACTTGGAAAAGCGTTAAAAAATTTCTTTACTCCATCTGAAAGACCATCTCCTTTCGAACCTTTTAATCCTTTGCGGTAAGCGATAACACCTGAGACGATCATCAAAGCCAACCCAAGAAGTAAGCCTGGCACATATCCAGCAATGAACAGCGCGGCGATAGATACACCTCCGCTCGCCAAAGAATACACAATCAAAATATTACTTGGAGGAATAATCATTCCTGTGGTAGAACTGGTAATATTCACAGCAGCTGCAAATGGTTTGTCATAACCTTCTTTCTCCATTCTTGGGCCCATAAAACCCCCAATCGCGGATGCAGCAGCCACGGCAGAACCTGAAACCGCACCGAATAGCATACAAGCAAGAATATTAACAAAAGCCAACCCGCCAGGAAGTCCTCCAACTAGCACTTTAGCAAAGTCAACCAGCCGTCGTGCAATGCCGCCTTTGTTCATCAACTGGCCAGACAATATGAAAAATGGTATGGCCAAAAGTGCGAAACTGTCCAATCCGGTAGCCATGCGCTGCGCCAAAGTCGTCACAGCCGTTAAGGACGGCATGGTCAACATAAGCGTAAACATTGATGACAGACCAATACAATAAGCAATTGGCACACCAATGGACAATAAAATAATAAAACTCAAGACTAATATCAACACTTCAGTTAATGCCATGTCTGATGTTTTTTAAGTTAGAAAGCGTATAATAAATAATCAAAATACCACTGAGCGGCAGAGCAAAATAAATATAGCCCAATGGAACTCTTAGCGTTGCGGAAAGCTGCTCTAAAGAAAGGGTCAAAAACACCAATCTCAATCCTCCGATCACCATCACTGCTCCCGCAAAAACGATAACGAATACAGAAATTACCGTACCTAGAAGCTTCTTTTTATCGACTTCTAATTGATTCGGAAGAATATCAATGGCCAAATGTCTCTTATGACCTGTTGCATAAGCCGCGCCTAAAAGCCCAACCCATATGAGCATAAAAGTTGCCAACTCATCTGTGAAAACACTGGGAGACCCAAGAATATATCTTGAAATAACCTGCCAAAGCACATTAACTACCATTAGGCTCATCAACAGCGCCAAGAATAGCCCTAAAAATTTATCTACGTTATTTCTCATTTCCTACGGATTTGATTTGGTTTATGAGCTTGTATTTTTCTGCTTGTGTCTTGTATGACTCATGGATAGACATCACTTCCTCTTCGAATTTTGACTTGTCCGGCCGAATAATCTCCACTCCTGCCGCTGCTACAGCTTTCAAGGATTCTTCCACCGACTTTGCCCATACTACACGCTCGTAGCTCACAGATTCCTTAGCGGCTGATTTTACCCAAATTTTTTCTTCTTCGGTCAGGTTTTCCCACCATTCCATACTGATAAGTAACACATCAGGTATCATCGTATGCTCATCCAACGAGTAGAATTTACAAACTTCATAATGTCTACTGGTATAAAAACTTGGTGGATTATTTTCCGCGCCATCTACTACGCCTTGCTGCAAAGCAGCATATAATTCTCCAAAGGAAATCGGTGTAGGTGAACCGCCAAGCGCATTGACCATATTCACTGCTGTGGCACTTTTCATAACGCGGATCTTCAACCCCTTTATATCTTTTGGCTCGTTGACTGGTCTCTCTTTGGTATAAAAACTTCTTGCACCGGCATCATAAAAACACAAGCCTCTAAATCTAAACTTTTCGCCTTGTGCTAGCAAATCCTCCCCAATTGGTCCGTCCAAAACTTCATAGGAATGCGCATCATCTCTGAATAAATACGGAAGACCAAGCACTTCAAAATTGGGAACAAAATTCTCCAATACAGCGGCAGAGACTTTAGTCATGGCCAAGCTTCCGATTTGCAAAAGTTCCAGACATTCGCGCTCTCCACCTAGTTGCCCTGAAGGGTAGATTTGAATTTTTAATTTACCCGCTGATTTCTCTTCCACCAGCTCAGCCATTCTGACCATGCCGAGGTGAACTGGATGTTTGGTGTCTAGCGAATGCCCCAGCTTGAGCGTTTTTACTGCTCTTTGATCCGAACAGGATCCAATAATAAAAAAGAGTAGCGTAAAGAAGAAAACGGTATTTTTAGACATCAGTCGTTTTTATAAAACCCAAAGTATTGTCTTGCATTGTAATAGCATATATTCTGCACGTGTTTTCCTAGCCATGCGACATCATTCGGGAGTTGCCCTGATTCCACATCCTCCCCGATAAGGTTACATAAAATTCGTCGAAAATATTCGTGTCTTGGAAAGGAAAGAAAACTTCTACTATCGGTAAGCATACCGATGAAACGACTTAATAGTCCTAGATTAGACAGTGTATTTATTTGTCTTTCCATACCCTCTTTTTGATCCATAAACCACCAGCCAGAACCAAACTGCATTTTACCAGCGATGGTCCCATCGTTGAAATTACCCATCATGGTTGCCAATGCTTCATTATCAGCAGGGTTAAGATTATAAACTATCGTCTGAGCGAGTTGATTTGACCCATCAAGACGATTGAAAAACTGAGATAATACGGAAATTTGAGGAAAATCTCCGATAGAGTCAAAGCCAGTATCAGGCCCTAAAGTACGCAGCATGCGATCGTTATTATTTCTGATAGCTCCAAGGTGAAATTGCTGTGTCCAGCCTTTTTCATGATACATCTTGGCGAGTTCCAGTAAGACGGTTGCCTTGAACCTGGCAATTTGCTCCTTGCTCAGCATTTTATGCTTCAGTACAATTTGGAAGATGGTATTGGCTTCCGTAATTGTATAAGGGTTTGAATAAAGGTTTTCTAATCCATGATCGGAAATTCGACAACCTGAGTCATGGAAAAAATCAATCCTGTTCTTTATAGATGCAATTAATTCATGGAATCGGCTAGCAGGAAAGCCTACCTCGTCTCTCAGGTTTCCTAAATAGTCGATATAAGCGTCCGGATTTTCTACTGCATAGAGTTTGTCTGGTCTAAAAGTTGGCAACACCTTCACTTCAAATCCTTCGTATCTCAGCTGCTTATGATATGCCAAATCATCGCATGGATCATCTGTAGTTCCTACCATGCGGACATTCATTTTTTGAAGTAGTCCTCTACATGAGTATTCTTTACTCTTTAGCTTAGCAGATGCCTCTTCATAAATATTGTCAGCGGTATCGGCGTTAAGAATTTCATGAATATCAAAATACCTTTGTAACTCAAGATGTGTCCAATGAAAAAGTGGATTCCTAAACGTATCGGGCACTGTTTCCGCCCATTTCCGAAATTTCTCTTTTGGCGATTTATTTCCGGTGATATATGCTTCATCGACACCATTGGCACGCATTGCACGCCATTTATAATGGTCACCTTCCAGCCAAGCTTCGGTGATATTATTGAAAGTTCGATCCTCCGCTATGTCTTTTGGTGACAAATGGCAATGGTAATCGATGATCGGCATCTCAGCGGCAAAGTCATGGTATAATGACTTGGCTGTTTCTGAATATAACAGGAAATCTTTATCTAAAAATGGCTTCATTTGTCCTCTATTGATTTTCTTATTCCTAATTCCAATCCTCGTAGCTCTGCAAGTCCCCGTAACCGACCGATGGCCGAATAACCAGGGTTGGTCTTCTTTCGAAGATCATCCAACATTTGATGTCCATGATCGGGTCGCATCGGCATTCTGTTGTCCGCTCTTCCCTCCGCTACCCGTTTTTTCTGTTCCAAAACAAGGTTTTTCATCACGGCATACATATCTACATCGCCATCAAGATGGTCTGCTTCATGGAAATTACCTTGTTTGTCTCTCTTGGTACTTCGTAAATGTATAAAATTGATTTTGCTGCCTAATCGCTGAACCATACCTGCTAAATCATTGTCTGCACGCACACCATAAGAACCTGTACAAAAACAAAGTCCGTTGTATTTACTTTCCACTGCACTCAACAATTCCACCGCATCTTTCTCCGTGCTTACCACTCTTGGTAGCCCTAAAATAGAAAATGGTGGATCATCTGGATGAATAGCCATCAATACACCTGCTTTCTCCGCTGTAGGTATAATTTCTTTTAGAAATGCGAAGAGATTTTCTTTGAGTTTAGCCGCATCAATCTCACTATATGAATCGAGCACTTGCTGAAACTGTTCAAGTGAGTAGCCCTCTTCAGCTCCTGGTAACCCTGCGATAATGTTGTTGACCAAAAGTTTCTTTTTGTCGTCAGGCATCTTATCAAATACCGCGCGAGCCAGTACCTTTTTCTCCTCCGAATAATACTCCTCGGCTCCTTTTCTCTGCATCAAAAACAGCTCAAAAGCAGCAAATTCGATAACATCGAATCTCAAAGCTTTTGCTCCATCACTGACCTCAAATGCTAAATCCGTTCTTGTCCAATCCAGTACGGGCATAAAATTGTAACAAACAATGTCTATTCCGCATTTACCAAGATTGGTGATGCTTTTTTGATAATGATCAATGTATAATTCAAATTTCCCTGATCGTCGTTTGATGTCCTCATGCACTGGAATACTTTCGACCACAGACCAAGTCAGTCCTGTCGCTTCTACCTCCGCTTTGCGTTTAAGAATTTCTTCTTCCGTCCACACTTCGCCGTTAGGAATATGGTGAAGCGCTGTTACAATACCGGTCGCACCCGCCATCTTTATGTCTGCTAATGAAACCGGATCATTAGGCCCGTACCATCTCCAAGTTTGTTCCATATTTTTAAAGTTTTAAATCAAATATTATCATGCTGATAGATCTCTTGATTCAGTAAAAGAATCCATAATGGAGGTCACACTTTTCCCCTCCTCTGCTGAGCAAGGATTGTCTCGTTCTCCCAAGAAATAGTTAATTGTTTGCTGTATAAAAGGTTGTTGAATATGGACCGGATTTTCAAAATTGTATATCCTTTTTTTAGCCCCAGAAACCACGCTAACTTCCCCTCCAAAAAAGGAAAAAGAGATCGAACCATGCGTTCCATAAATGGTGCAATTGTCTTGCACTAAATGCCTCGGAGCACCGAAATCCCAAATGCCTCGAAACTGAATTCCATTCTTGAAACTAATCACGCCATTGACCAAATCAACGGCTTCCTTTCCTCCTCCTTGGTTATAGGAGAATCCTTTAGCCCCAGCGTAATCTCCAAAGAAATAATACATCAAGTCTAATTGATGGGGAGCCAAGTCATGAAATAATCCACCACCCGAAATGGCAGCATTCAATCGCCAATTTTCATCTGAATGATTAGCCGCCTCTTTGAAGAATTTGATATCGGCATACTTTACTGCGCCAATCTCCTTTGCCTCAATGAGCGCTTTAACCTTCACATAAATAGGCAAGAACCTGCGGTAATGTGCCACTACCAACTTGCTGTTGCTGGCATTTACGGAAGTGCACAATACTTCAGATTCCTCCACTGAAAGCACCATGGGTTTTTCGAGATAAACATGCTTTCCCGCCGCTAACACTTTGAGCGCATATTCCAAATGTGAAGAAGGTGGCGTAGCTATATATACCGCATCGATCTCTTCATTTTCCAAGATGTTTGACACCTTGTCGTACCATACGGGTACTTGGTGCCTTTCGGCGAAATCTTTGGCCTTAGCAGCATCCCTGCGCATGACCGCTAGCAATTGTGAATTTTCTGCTTTCTGAAAAGCAGGCCCACTCTTTACTTCCGTGACATCTCCACATCCTATTATTCCCCAAGAAATGCTGTTACTGCCTGATTTCATTCCATGAATTCTTTTGCTCTAATGTATAACACTTTTAAACGCCACTAAAGGCACTAAAACCTCCATCAATCGGTATTACCACACCCGTCACGAACTTTGAGCCATTGCTACAAAGCCATAACAAGGTGCCTTCCAAATCCTCCGCATCACCAAATCTGCCCATTGGTGTTTGCGCTATAATGGTATTACCACGGTCTGTTAAGTCGCCATTTACATCCGTCAAAAGCGCACGGTTTTGATCGGTAAGGAAAAATCCGGGCGCCAAGGCATTGACCCTGATTCCTACTTTAGAAAAATGAACCGCCAACCACTGTGTGAAATTGCTAACGGCAGCTTTGGCGCCACTATATGCAGGAATTTTCGTTAATGGCGTAAAGGCATTCATGGAAGAAATATTGATGACCGAACATCCCTCTTTGCCCACCATGTCTTTAGCAAAAACTTGTGTTGGTAATAGGGTGCCAATGAAATTCAGGTTGAATACAAACTGAATCCCTTCCGGATCAAGGTCAAAGAATGTTTTCATTTCTTCGTTTGAAGTTAAATCCTCAGGAAAAAGATGCGTTTTTGAGGTCGTTCCTTTTGGATGATTCCCTCCTGCCCCATTCACTAGGATATCACATTTTCCCAATTCCTTTTCTACTGTATCGCGCGCAGCTTTCAAACTTTCCAATTCCAACACATTGGCAGCCACACCTATGGCTGTTCCGCCAGCTTTCACAATTTTAGCGGCCATAGTATCTGCGGCTTCTTGTCTCAAGTCGAGTACGGCGACTTTCACTCCTTGCTCTGCCAATGATATAGCCATCGCTCCACAGAGTACCCCTCCACCACCAGTGACGACTGCAACTTTTCCTTTTAAATCTTCGAATTTTGAATGCATGCTTCTACCAATATTTTATTCTATGTAATAATTACACAGATAGACAATATTAGTAAATATTCAACTTACAACGTATGCAAATTGCAACATTCCTAAATATTTAAATATTTATAGTCCCAATTAGCAAAGCGTAATCCTAGGCTTAAGCCAACAATATGTGCATTCCATCAGGCTAAGTGATTCCTATTGGTGGGAGGTCTGTGATATGGAGGTCAATGCGCGATGTGGTGTATAAAATAGTTACACAAGTAACTCCGCTCTGGCTGCCATGTTTACAAACAATGCTTTCATTTGAATTGGAATATTTTAGATTTACATTGAAATTATAATTTAGGTATGTGGTAAATCGTTGCATACTTGGGTAACTGAAGCTAAAGAAAACGCATGAATAGAGATTTACATAACAAACCATTTGACAGTGGAACGCAAGCCAAGCTTTCTATCTTCCACGACTACCTTAAAGAATGGTTACCTGTTTTTTTGGCTAAAAAAGAAACGTATTGGCATACAATTAATATTTTCGACTTTTTTTCAGGTCCAGGAATTGATACCAAAGGAAATAAAGGTACTCCGTTATTAATTCTAGAAGAACTTAAAGTCTATTTGAAAAACATAGAATCCAAAAACCTAAAAATTAATTTATACTTTAATGATTATTCATCTGATAAAATCGAATTATTAAAAAACAACTTATCGCCATTTGAAAATAAACTCATCAAGATAGGAATAGAATCCAAAGATTTCAAAGAAGCATTTAAAGGTCAATTGCCCTTAATGTCGAAAAAAAATACAGCCAATCTTTTGTTTCTTGACCAAACAGGTGTGAAGCAAATTGATGAAAATATATTTAAATCAATAATTGAATTAAAGACAACTGATTTTCTTTTCTTCATTTCTTCTTCAACCATCAAAAGATTCAAGAACCATCCAGCAATATCAACATACCATAATATAAATCCAGATAAAATTGAAAATACTGAATATGATCAGATACACAGGTTAGTTACAAGCTATTATCGTGAATTAATTCCAAAATCAAAATCATACTATATTGCTCCATTCTCATTAAAAAAGAAAGCAGGGCTATATGGGCTTATTTTTGGAAGTAGCAACCCTTTTGGAATAGAAAAATTTTTAAAGACCTGTTGGAAAATTGACCCTTTAAGAGGAGAAGCGAATTTTGATATTGACAATGACAAAATTAAACCCGGCCAGATTGATATGTTTACCGGAGCAACGCAAAGACCAAAAAAAATTGAAAAATTCGAAAATGATTTAAAAGAAAATATTTTAATCAAAAACATTACTAACGATAAAGAACTATATCTTTTTACATTAAATAACGGATTTATACCAGCACATGCGAAAAAACTAATCAAAGAATTAGTTGAAAGCAATAAAATCAAAAAGAATAATTTAAAAATCTCATATGAAGTTTTTAGAAAGAATGCAATAGTTACTAAAATAGAATTAACTTAATAACTATGGCACAATCAAGTATAGAATGGACAGAAATGACTTGGAATCCAACAACAGGATGCACCAAAATATCTCAAGGTTGTAAATTTTGTTATGCAGAGATTATGTCTAAAAGACTTCAAGCTATGGGAATTGAAAAGTATAAAGATGATTTTGAGGTTAGAACCCACGAAAATGCTTTAGTAACGCCTTATACTTGGAAAAAGTCTAAAATAGTATTTGTTAATTCAATGAGTGACTTATTTCACGAGCAAGTTCCTTTAGAATTTATAAAAAAGGTTTTTAAGGTAATGAATGAAAATCCACAACACGTTTTTCAAATTCTTACCAAAAGAGCTGAAAGACTTCTTGAATTACACACAGAATTTAAATGGTCACATAATATTTGGATGGGAGTCTCTGTGGAAGAGCAAAAAGTTGAAAACAGAATTGATTATTTAAGAAAAACGGATGCAAGAGTAAAGTTTCTTTCATTAGAGCCTTTAATTGGGGCATTACCAAATTTGAATTTAAAAAAAATGGATTGGGTAATAGTTGGAGGCGAAAGTGGTCATACTCCAAGGCCAATGGATACTCATTGGGTACTTGACATTAAAGAACAATGTGAGAAAGCAGATGTAGCATTCTTTTTCAAACAATGGGGCGGTAAAAACAAAAAGAAAAACGGTAGAATTCTTAATGGTAGAACCTATGATGAAATGCCTGAAATGGAATTACAACACAGTGTCTGAAAAAAGCCTTATGACGCAAGTATCCACTTGTGCCTATTCCCCGTGCGCAAAAATTACTTCCGTGCTGTTAATCTAAGAACTTGACGGCAATAAGTCCTTTCTCTTTGGTCTGTGTCTAACAGAACAGCCGTGAAGCTTTGGTCAAGGACGTTTTATTGTTCATGATAGCGTTTATATGACTTTAGGGATTTTTTTAGATTTCGGTATCGTTTATTTGACCTCCTAGCGTTGTTGAATCATTTTCATATGGTCGGGAATAATTTTAGAATGGTTATTTATCATTTCCTGATTGTTAGGAATAATTTTCCACAGGCCAAATATGATTTCTAAGTGGTCATTTATCATTTTTTGATGGTGAAATCTCATTTCTATGTGGTTAGGAATAATTTCCCCATTTTGATTGATCGGTTTACCTACCTACCTAACTTATATAGTTCCGGGCCGCCTTTGACTCCTGCCTTTTTTTCGTTGGTAGCAACTAACAGATTCATTTGAACCATTTTTTTTCTAAAATTTCGTCGATCTAGTTGTTCTCCCAAAATACTTTCAAAAAGCTCTTGAAGTTCCTTCAAGGTGAATTTTTCAGGAAGAAGTTCACCAAAACTTAAATGCTGATGAAGATTCTCCTTCAGCTTATTCCAAGCATCGTTGACCAGCACCCTATGGTCAAACCCAAGGTCTGGAAGGTCATTGAGGGAGCACCACATGATATCAGACACATAGCTCTTCGCGATCACTTGATGATTTTCGGGTTTGACAAGTGCATAATAACAGACCGTAACGACCCGCTTAACTGGATGGCGGTCTACCTGACTATACATCTTGACTTGCTCCTGATGAATGTTTTGTATCCCTGTTAGGTTAAAAAGAACATTGTTTACCGACTCCTCTAGGGTCTGTCCCTGCCCCATAATACCTCCGGGTAGCAACCAATAATTCTTAAATGGCTCAATTGATCGCTTAACAAGCAGGAGCTTGACCTCCCCATCTTGAAAACCAAAAACTGCACAGTCTACCGTGATGGTAGATTCATAAGCATTGGTCGATACGGTAGAGTTGATGAGTTCCAAATGTTCAAATTGATTTTGCGTGCCGAAGATATTAAAAAATGACGTAGCATGATCTCCACCTGAATCAAAGTAGTTCTTCCAAGTGTACTTTAGAAGACTTAAAAAACAGAGTACGATTAATAAGTTATCAATTTGTAGCTAAGATTTAAAGGCTTAGTAATCGTTTTTGAGCTTTTAACAGGACGGCCAGAATGTTAAAATAGGCCAAATCACAGTAAGCTTTCATCAAAGAGGAGGTTACCAAAGCTTTAAATATTATTTAAATAGAAACCTCCAAACCTATCACAATCATGCTAAAATCAACATTGTCTTGGATAATGTAAGATACCATTATGCCAAACTCCTCAAGAAATGATGACTCAATATGACACAGCTTGCACTAGCATATATCGACCTCTTTACAGCCTTGTCCTATTGAAAGATGAGGTACGTAAGTATAAAAATTATCTACAAAAGATACGTCATCTCTCTTGATGATAAGATCTCCATATTCCGCAAAATATTTTCTAATCTCCAGGTACCTAACCAATAATTGACCAACTGTAAAATGAATATTAGATGCCATCTAATATCATTATTCCTAGAAAGAGTCTGGCTTATCCTACTAAATAACCTTTCTTAGAACAATAGTACCTATCCCATTTCTCCGGAAAATAGTGCATTCCAAAAGAACGTCCACTCGCACGATATTTCAATGAAATTCAATGAAATTTGATATAATCCAATAAAATAGGGATTTAAATAAGATTGACACTCAAATTTTGGGATATTTTCAATACTCTGACTTTTTTGGGTTTCATCTTTCTGAAACACTCGGTTGCTCAAAATCAAAACGAAAGCGAACGAAGCAAGTAACTATAAATATCATTATTTGTGAATTTACTTTTACGACAATTTTATAAACAATAACCTATTATTATGAAGAAAATTTACTTAGCACTGATGCTTTCGCTTGGCGCATTGGTGGGATTTGGACAAACGACCGGCGATATCTCATTTGTGGGTTTCAATGCCGACGGAAGAGATGATTTTGCCATTGTGACTTTGGCCGACATACCAGCCAATACTATTATTTATTTTTCTGATAATGAATCTGATGGAGCCGGAGGTCTTACAACAGGTGAAGGAATTAATCAATGGAACACAGGTACCGCAATTATTAACGCTGGAACGATCGTTGCTTTTACAGATGTCAGGGATGCCTCGATAGTTTCTATTGGTACGTTTAGCAACATTTCCGATGAAATAAATTTTTCTACATCTGGAGATGCCTTGTTTGCTTATACAAGAGCAGATGAAAACTCCCCTATTGTTTTCATAGCTGGGATTCAAAGTGCCGCATCAAAAGAGGGTGACTTATCGGGGACAGGCCTTGTAGCTGGTTCCACATTCGTGGAATTTTTCACTTCTGGTAGTCCTGATGGAGGGTATTATTCCGGTAGTAAAAATACAGCCTCCACATATGCCGAGTATCTGCCATTGATTGCAGATCCTGCAAACTGGTCAACAGAGAACGACGATGGAGAAAATGTACTCCCATTCAACGAAACCGTTTTTTCACTTGCTGGAGCTCAAATCGTAGGTTTCGATGAAGCTACGAGCACAGTTGCAGAGACCAATGCTTCGTTCGAAATTTCCATACCAGTAAGCTTATTAAACTATAGTGGCTCACAAGTTGATCTGACCGTAGCTGTCACTGGAGGTTCGGCTGCTACTGCTGACTATTCGCTTAAAACCAGCTCACTTTCTTTTAGTGCCAATGGATCAATGAACATTTTACTTGACATCAATGATGACGCGGATAACGCAACTGAAACTATTGAGATTACTTTGACTGAAAGTACCTCTACAGGTATCTCTATTTCTCCAACGGTGCATACCGTTACTATTACTGATGATGACACAGCACCTTTAATGATTACAGAGATTAATTATAACGCCATCTCTACCTTGGGAAGTGACAATGATTATGAGTACATCGAAATATACAATGCAGGAAGTACAACCGTAAACTTGGAGGGATATACCCTCTCTAGTGCTATGGAGGGATCGTTCACAACAGGTAATCAAATTGCGGCAGGCGAATATATTTTAGTTGCGATTGTTGCCGCTACTTATCCTTCAACTGGTGGGCAGGTCTTCGAATGGACTTCAGGAAATCTAAATAATTCCGGAGAGTCTATTGTGCTAAAAAATGCTTCAGGATCAGTGGTAGATGAAGTCACTTATAATCCATCCATCAATGAGGCCGCCAATGGCGATGGGCCTTCGCTTTCACTATTTGATCTCACGGCTGACAATAGTGATATGACTTATTGGATTGGGTCTGGAACAGAAAACGGAACACCTGGAGCTGCTAATGCTGACATTACGGTTTGGACAGCTTCTTCAAGTACCGATTGGGCAAGTGATGGTAATTGGTCTAACGGAATGCCAACTACAGGAGTGAGCGCGGTTGTTTTATCTGGAGGTTCTAATCCCATAATTGGAGCAGATACACAAGTTGCTTCATTGAAAATAGGAACTGGTACTTCCATCAATACTACCTCGGGCACTGCCACCATTAATAATGAATTTATACTCGATGGATCAGCGCAAGTCGCATCAGGAGCCTCCCTTGTAATCCTTGGTGGATCAAGTGGCTCTGGCTCGTTAACTGTGCTCAGAAATACAACGGGAAGTGCAGGTTATAGTATTCTTGGAGCGCCAGTTGGAGGTGTAACTCTCTCAAGTCTGTCCGCAGATTACTTATATAGTTATAACGAAAGCAGCTCAACATATACTGTGCCTACTGGTACAATGGATGCGGGAGTTGGTTTTTTCGTAGGATATGATGCGGCATCACCGGCTGTTTCTTTTTCAGGATCGCCAGTAAGCGTTGCAGTATCTACACCAATAAGTCTCGATGGAGATGGTTTTAACCTTGTCGCTAATCCCTATGCAGCAGCTATATCGATGAGCGCTTTCCAAACAGCCAATGCAGCAAATACCGATGGCTCAATATACTTATGGGACGATGGTGGAACGAATGAAGGGAACGTTAGAGGTGGAGATTATGTAACTGTCAATAACGTCGGTGCTGTAAGTACAGTCGCCAATATCGCAGGGACTGGCCAAACAGGAAGTAGTCCTGCAAATAATGGCTTTATTACGTCTGCTCAAGGCTTCTTTGTAAAAGCTACGACTACTGGAACTGCCGAATTTAGTACTGATATGCAGGTAACCACTGCTGGTGCAAACGAAGATGCCAATCATTATCGAAAAGAGGAAAACCAATTGGTAAGATTATCTATTTCCGGTAATGGTCTATATAATGAGCTATTAATTGGATTTATTGACAATGCTACATTAAGAAACGACCATGGTTTAGATGCAGTGAAATTTTCTGGTAATGAGTTAATCTCTTTTTACTCTATGCAAGAAAATAGTAAATATGCTATTCAGGCTTTACCACGACTTAATACTGAAATTACTTCTGTGCAGCTGGGAATGGACTTGGCTGAAACCGGAGAATACAAATTGCATTTAAATGAACTCATAGGGATTTCTGAAGGTATAAATATCTCTCTTCTTGATAATGAGACTGGAATCATTCATAATCTCAGTGAGACCAATGAAGTATCCTTTTCTATCGCTGGTTCACTGTATACTTCTAAGCGATTTCAATTATTATTAAGCCCGTCCGAAATTCTTAGCTTAGAGAACCAAAGTACCTTCACTGTATTTGGTGCTCAAGGGAAACTAAATATCCTCACAGAAGCGCATATTGATAACGCCAATATTAGCATTTATACTATGAGCGGTTCACAGTTAGCCAACTTCAGAAATGTAACCCTCAATACTGAAAACTGGTCTGTTGATTTTAAAAAACAAGGCCTATTCATTATGACCATCATATCGGAAGGTCATTACATGTCTCGTAAATTCCTCCTAAAATAAACTATAAAACAATGAACAGATCATTCAAAATTTCGCTGAGCACGCTTGCGCTTGTTCTTATGGCTATGCCTTTATTTGCTCAAGGAGCACCTCCTGCCACACCCATTGATGGTGGGCTATCTTTATTACTCGCTGCGGGTGGCGCCTATGGTTTGAAAAAACTAAGAGACCACAGAAAATTGTAATTTAAGAACAACGGAGTAAGCTCACGAGGAATAAAGTTGAATCAATATCCTTAATTCAATGTAAGTATCGGAAAATAAGACCCGCAATGTGAGATTCAGCGTTTTAAATAAAACCCTCTTATTATCAAATAAGGGGGTTTTTTATCCAATTCTGAATTCCATATATATATATATATATATATGAGTCAAGACTCTTTATTGGTGAAATACAGCTATTTCTGTACCAACAGAAACTTCTCTGATAGTAATCAAAACCTCAGAGCAGGTTCACAAAGTATGAAGCGGAATCATTGCTCTTTAATTGATGCAAGAATGGCGTAGAACCCACAAGGCGAAATTTGAAACAGCATTTGATACAACCTCTTTTGACGGTAAGGAGAGTATGAGAAAAGTTAATTATTTAATCAACAAACCTTATCTAACCAAGCCAACACTAATAATTTTCACTCCAATATCAACTCTCAAAACAGCCTTTTTTGACATCAATAAGTCTCTCTAATAATAGGTATTTGCCTATCATTTTCAGAGCAAAACCCTAAGCACATCGATATAATATTATCGAATAATTGTGTGTCCACAAATTACCCTTTAATGAACGAAAAACTTACTGTTATACCCTCCTATAAACCTTTCAACTTAAGCCTATTTTATGCCCTTTCACCGCAAAGAAATAGATGTATATATAGCACGGCAAAAGGATAATATAAGCCTCTTGCCCATTCATCATGTCAGCAAGTACGCCATAAAGTAAAGGCAAAATAGCTCCACCCGAAATGGCCATCACCAACAATGCAGCGCCATTTTTTGTAAACTTACCAAGCTTGGATATGGAAAGCGGAAAAATAGCTGGCCACATAAGCGAATTAGCCAAACCTAATAAGGCAATAAAAATCACCGAACTGAAACCTGTAGTGACCAATGCTCCTATGGAGAACAAAACTCCCAAAGCAGCACATATTGCCAAAGCCTTTGACTGAGAAATATACTTAGGGATAGTGAAAATACCGATTACGTAACCTACTAGCATGCAAGCCAAAGTTATCTGAGTAAAATATCGCGCTTCTGACAGTGGAATTCCTAACGACTTTCCATAGCTTATGATCGTATCCCCGGCAATTACCTCAACACCCACGTATAAGAATAACGCCAAAACACCTAATAAAAGATGTGTGTAAGAAAATAGACTTGAGCGCTCCGCCTTCTTATTTGGCCCAGCTGCTTCCTCTTTTACCTCCGCTATTTCGGGGAGTTTTGATAGCCAGATAGCTACTGCCAAAACCACCAATACTAGAGAAATAATATAATACGGGACGATCACTCTTGAAGCCAATTCATCTAAAGTGACTGCCTTTTCCATCACACTCATATTCGCCAAGGATAGCTCTAAGGCATCAACATCACTCAAAGTGATATAGCCAAAAATAAGACCTGCCAAAATACCTGCCACTTTATTGGCAATACCCATAATACTTATCCGAGTAGCAGCACTTTCTATTGGACCTATGATTGAAACATAAGGATTTACGGCTGTTTGTAAAAGAGCCAAACCCGTACCGATGATAAATAAGCCTACCAAAAAGAGATCAAAACTCCTAGCAGTAGCAGCAGGCACAAATAACAATGCACCAATGGCCATTATACCGAGAGAAATTGACATCCCTCGCTTATATCCCACTTTGCCCAATACGTAAGAGGAAGGCAAAGCCATCAATGTATAAGCAATAAAAAATGCCGTTGCTACCAAATAGGATTGAACTTCGGTTTCGAGCTCACAAGCTATTTTTAGATACGGTATTAGGGTACCATTTACCCAGGTGGCAAACCCAATAGTAAAAAATAGCATTCCAATAATGAGCATGGACATTATGTATGTCCTCCTTGTGTTATTCATATTTGTGCATTTAAATCAACCCGCCTTTTCAACCATTTCTTGACGATCAATTAGCTCTCACTTGCAATTTGATTAAAAACCGGACGATTAATCACATCAACTCCCCATAATTTCAATGGATCTTGACTGATCACAAGGATTAAACCGCCTCTGTCAACGATATCACCATCATTCAGGAAATTTCTCTAGTATACTTTCGCTCTGATTTAAATCGACTAGATATCTATTCCCATAATATTCTCCATTACCAATATTTTCAGGACTTTTCCATTTGCGCTATTTAGCACTATTTCCTTTTCACCACTAGCTTGTCATTAGGTTTACTCACTGAATCCCAATCCTGCAACAACATAAAACACCTTGTTGGATTCTTTTTTACATCAACATTTCCACAACATCAACATAACCAGCTCCAAAAAAAATCATTCCTCATCACCAAAACCTTATAAAATGTTATACAATAATTCCCCAAAACCATAAAGACGAAAGGGCAAACACAGGTAAAAATTTGGGCGCCTTTACGAGCTCTATGCTGTATCTTTTTTGCCGAAAAATGCAAAAAAGGATGCCGCTCCGATCTCGGGCGCTCGCACTCCGAAAGCTAGTTTTGTGAAAATTGTGGGTTGGTAATCAAAAACCTCGGAGCACCGTCGAAAGGTATGAAGTCGGATAATTGATTTTTATTCGATGCAAGCATCGGGAAATAGTACACAGAAGATAAGATTCAAAACAAAATAACGATTTAATAAGTACTTACATGATAAGTTTCTGACATTTTCATGATCTATATTATGTTGATTACTGTATCACTCGTTTAGTTTTGTGAAAAGATTAATGTTTTAGAATCAGGACGATAACTAAGCATTAGATAATTAGGTTTTTTAATCAGACCTCTCAACAACAGACATGAATAACTCAATTTATATCAATCCCACAGAAGCATATTGTGGGAAATCAATTATTACCCTTGGTTTTATGGAACACTTGCTGCGGTCTACGCAAAAGGTTGGCATATTCAGGCCCATCATCAAAAGCAAACCTGAACAAACCCATGATAAAGATATTGAGCTATTTACTACTCACTTTAATATAACAGCCAAATATGAGGAGCTATATGGCTATACTACGGATCAACTCCAGGACCTAGAGGCTCGTGGGAAGCATGATGAAATCATAGACGGTATTATTGAAAAATATAAGGCGCTGGAAGAAAAGTTTGATTTCATTGTCATTGAAGGATCAGATTATGAAGGGAAAAGCTCAGTATTTGAGTACAGCCTGAATCAGGAAATTGTCAAAAACCTTGGAAGTCCGGTGGTCGTTGTAGGCAAAGCCGACGAAGTAACGAGTATTGAAGAGCTCGCCTATGTCATTTACCAAAATGTAGAGAGCTTTATAAGTACAGGATGTCAAGTGCTCAAGGTGATCGTAAACCTAGTACCCGACTCGGTTAAAATCCCGCTAGAGAAAGAACTTAAGGCACACTTGCCCAAGGATTTGCTGAACGTAGACTTCTTACCTGCAGATCGCATACTAAGCAGCCCAACCATTGCTGAAATTGTAGAGGCCCTAGGCGCTAAAGTTTTGTATGGCGAAGATCAACTAGAACGACTTGCATACTACTACACTATAGCTGCAATGCAGCCTCACAATTACCTCAAGCGTATCAAAGAGAACTCCCTAGTGATCACTCCGGGTGACAGGGGAGATATAGTCATGACGACTTTGCAGGCGCATCAATCGTCTAATTATCCAGCGTTGAGCGGCATTCTTTTAACCGCTGGTTATGATTTGGAAGAAGCCTATCACAAGCTATTAAAAGGCCTCACGGATATTGTACCCATACTTACCGTGGAGACCAATACATTCGATACAGCTCATAATGTTTCTAATGTGCGTTCTTATATCAAACCCACTAACCATCGAAAAATCTCTTTGGCATTGCAGCTCTTTGAGAAAAATATCGATTTTAATCAACTCATGGAGAAGATGAAAGTTTTGTCTCCCAGTAGCGTACTGACGCCTAAAATGTTTGAGTATCGGTTATTCAAAAAAGCCAAGTCTGACCGCAAACGAATTGTGTTGCCGGAAGGCGAAGACGAACGCATCTTGAAAGCAGCGGAAATCCTTACTTCAAAGGAGTTGGTGGACCTTATCATTTTGGGTAATGAAGAACAAATACATAAGGATATCTCAAGGTTAGGATTGATACTTGATATGGATAGAATCGAGATCATTGACCCAGTGAATCATCCTAAATTTTCAGATTATGTAGTTGCTTTATATGAAGCCCGTAAACATAAGGGTGTCAATATTGATATGGCCAAAGACTTGCTGCGAGACGCCACCTATTTTGGAACTATGATGGTACACTTGGGTGATGCCGACGGCATGGTTTCAGGAGCCATAAATACTACGCAGCACACCATACGTCCAGCGCTACAATTGATCAAAACAAAGCCAGGTTATTCGGTAGTCTCTTCTGTTTTCTTCATGTGTTTGGAAGACAGGGTATTGGTCTACGGTGATTGTGCCGTCAATCCCAATCCTACAGCTGAACAACTTGCCGAAATCGCCCTTTCTTCTGCTGAAACGACTATTGCTTTTGGACTCGAACCAAAGGTGGCTATGCTCTCTTATTCCTCCGGATCATCTGGAAAAGGGGAAGAAGTAGAAAAGGTACGTGCCGCAACCGAAATAGCAAAAGCTAAAAATACAACCCTTAAAATTGAAGGCCCTATACAATACGATGCAGCCGTTGACATGGAAGTTGGACAAAAAAAAATACCAGGATCTGAAGTCGCTGGTCAGGCCAGCGTGTTGATCTTCCCTGATCTGAATACTGGAAACAACACCTACAAGGCTGTGCAGCGAGAAACAGGAGCCATTGCTATTGGTCCAGTACTTCAGGGATTAAACAAGCCAGTAAATGACTTGAGCAGGGGCTGTACTGTTGCCGATATTGTGAATACTGTGGTCATCACTGCAATCCAAGCCCAAATTCAGAAGTAGTTTTCAAATCAAAAGCGTTTATGAAAATTTTAGTCATTAATACCGGAAGCTCTTCTATCAAATATGTATTATTCGAAATGAAAGGCAGACAAGTACTTACCAAAGGCGCTGTGGATCGTTTGGGTGATGCCTCCTCATCCATTGCCTTTTCCGTTTTTCAAAATGGGAAAGAACTGAAAACAAAAGAGGAAATTGCTATCCCCGATCATGTATCGGGTCTGGAGAAAATAGTCGCTATACTTACTGATACTGCAAACAACATTATCAAAGACACCAGCGAAATAGCCGCTGTAGGTCATCGGGTAGTGCATGGTGGCGAAACTTATAGCGGAGCAATGCTGATCACAGAGGATGTAAAAGCCAAAGTAAAAGAACTGATCCCCCTCGCTCCGCTTCACAACCCTTCAAATCTTCAAGGCATTGAAGTAGCGGAAAAATTCTTTCCGAAAGCTGCTCAAGTTGCCGTCTTTGATACAGCGTTTCATCAGACCATGCCTCCAAAGTCCTACAGATATCCTCTACCAAATAAATACTATGAAGAAGATAAAATTCGGGCTTACGGTATGCACGGAACATCTCATGCGTACGTCAGCAAGCAGGCGCTACAATTAATACAAAAACCTGCTGAACAATCTGCGATTATCACAATTCATTTGGGTAACGGCTGTAGCATGGCCGCTGTAAAAGGAGGAAAATGCCTCGACACCAGTATGGGGCTAAGTCCACTGGCAGGTCTCATGATGGGGACACGATCGGGAGATATAGACCCGTCCATTCCATTTTTTCTGGGTACTAAGCTGAAAATGTCTTTTGCCGAAATAGACACAATGCTCAACAAAAAAAGTGGATTGAAAGGGATTGCTGGCAGCAATGACATGCGCGACGTGATGGAAAAAAGAGCCGCCGGTGATGCCAATGCTTCCTTAGCAATAGACATGTACACTCAACGTATCAAAAAATACATTGGCGCCTATGCGGCTGAAATGGGTACTTTGGATGCGATTGTATTCACTGCCGGAATCGGTGAAAACAGTGCAGAGCTCAGAGGTTTGATCTGTGAAAACCTCGGAATACTCGGTATCGAATTGAGTGAAAGCAAAAACACAGCACACACGGATGGGAATCGCTCGATTCAAACAGTAAACAGCAAAGTAGAAGTATGGGTGATCCCGACCAATGAGGAATTAGAAATTGCCCTACAAAGCGAAATGGTGATTACGCAGTAGTCTACTTGCCAAAAACGTCGGAACTACGCTAGGATACATTCAATACTTTTTGATTAGTTATGATAAAGGTTTGCCCAGCAACACTCGGATGTTGCACTAAACCGCTCTCGCGGTAGTATCAAAACGGCATAAAAATAGTAAACCATTTATAACTAAAAAACATAAAGTTATGAATGAAATGAAAAACACTGGCTACCGTGATGCTGACATTCCAACAGTTGAAGGACTACAAAC
>Ga0208646_1000311_pt1 | contig 32776 bp, 49 predicted proteins | sample AntAceMetag02UK8_FD_184762 | JGI IMG/M metagenome (GOLD analysis project Ga0208646, IMG submission 184762) | Saline lake microbial communities from Ace Lake, Antarctica - Antarctic Ace Lake Metagenome 02UK8 (SPAdes) (version 2) | ecosystem: Environmental > Aquatic > Non-marine Saline and... | reverse complement strand
TCAATAGCCTTACCACCTAACATAGTAGCTACGCCTTCAAAGATCTGGACAGTCACAGCTTTAGTAGTTGAGTCTCTACGTACTTGCTTCATCATACCGGGATTGCCGTATGCTCTCTCTAAAGACTTCGCATCATAGGGATCTAGATCTGGATTGTACTTGCGTAAGTATCCATCCATAGATTTAGAGTACTGTATAACCCCTGCTGTTAGTGAAGTACCTGCTACAAAGCCTCCTGCAAACCCTGCAGGACCTGTCACAGGAGATAAAATACCCCCTCCTCCTACAGTCCCCATAGCACCTGTATAAAGTCCAGCCCCTACACCTACAGCCATAGGTACAACTACTGAATCCATAGATTGAGTAGCAGTGTACATCAAAGATCTAGCATCATGTGCAGTAACTATATCTAAAGTCTCAGAGATAGATGCCCCTCCAGTATCAGCTAAGTTAGCTAGGCTATCTATAATCTGATCTGAGTTAAAGTCTTTGTAGGCTCTATAAAAATTAGCGTTAGCTACATCAGCCTCTGCAGACTCTTTCTCATTTCTCTTAAGGTAGGCTTGATAAGATGGAGGTGGTTCTATATCTCTCTCTTCTCTATTTAGTCGAGCCATCTCTTCAAATACTGATTTATCGCCCTTGTCTGCTCTAAGATGTAGGATACCTCTATCTAAAGATCTAAAACTAGAAGCACTACCTGCCCAAAAAGATCCCCCTAGAGTATCGGGATTATCCTGAATAACTCTAGCCTGTACCTCTAAAGCTTTAAGCTCATTCAATTTCTTATGTGCTAATGCTACATTACCTGTAGTAGTTAACCACTCAGCTAGGTAAGGATTCTCTTTTTTCAACTTAGTATAGTCAAATTCTTTTTTACGAGACTCAGCTCTAAATGACTTTACGTTTTGCCCTACAAATTCTCTAGGGACTTTAAACTCTTTAGATAAAGCATTAACTTCTGATTGCTGCTCAGATGTAGTCTCTTCAGTATCCATAACATCTTGATTAAATTTAGCTTGTTTAAAAGCCTCCATCTCATCCAGGTCTGCATCAAAGGGATTAGCTTCTATGATCCTAGAAGGCTCTGCTACTTCTACAGGAGCTACTGCCTCAGGCTCATTAATAGGGGCTGCGTTAGGCTCATTAGCCATCTCCATCTCTTCAAGGTCTGCATCAAAAGGATTCTCTTCAACAATATTTTCGTTATCCATATTTTCCTATACTCCTGTGGAGCCTTTACTTTTAGGTATTTGATTTGAGCTATTAGACTTAGGTTTTAATTTACCTTGTCTGTAATTATATAGATCTAATATATTCTTAGGGTTTGCAGGTCTACCCCTCTTCACTAACGATTTTATAACCTGCTCTCTCATCTTTGCAGGTATGGCTTGTACGGCATCAGCTATCTTCAAGTTAGTTGCTTTAGTTGCTTTATCCTTGGCTTCTCCTGCCTCTTGTACTGCTACTTTAGCTGCTTGCTCCTCAGTAAGTTTATACCTAGGAGTAGTTTCATCCCCCAAGAAAAAAGTGTACCAAGTAGACCCTGTTACAAACTCTTTACCCATATCTTTACCCATCTCTTCAACTTCTTTTTGCTGAAGCTGCTTACCTGGGTTATTCTCCTGCCACTCTGAGGTACGCCTATTTAATTCATTTTCAAAAGTGGGGATGTGTTTATCAGGGACCTCTAATTGTTTAGCTACATTACCTGCGATCTTGATATTTGTGTATAAGGCCTTAGCTGCTTTATCATCACCTTTCATCATCTTAGCTTGCATCTTTATAAAAAGCTGACTGTCTGAGTTAGTCATCTCAGCTCTATCTAGTTCTAGAGGATAGTCTATAAAGTCCTGCCTAGTAGTGGGGTGAGCTGCCATCCTAGACAGTTTAGTAATTACGTCTAGGTTAGATTTATCAGGATACTTATTAGCTGCTACTTGTTTAGCTCTCTTCTCGATTGCTGCTCTTTCATTCATCTTTAACTCAAACCATTGAGACTCATTTTGAAGTTTAGCTAGATCATGCTTCTGCTCTACTCTTGAAGCTAAACCCTGAAACAATTCTTTACTTGCTTCATCCTTGACTACCTTCTGCTCAGAGTATCTCATCTTCATTCTCTGTACTGTAGCGTCCCTAAGCTTAGGGTCATCTTTTAATGCAGCTCTAGCTGCTGCTAGTCCATCAGTCTTATTAGGATGCTTCTGCATAAAAGATCCTGTCTGTCTCTGAGCTTCTCCTAGTAGGTTAGACTGATCTACAGATCTCTCTAATTTTAAAAGATCTTCAGCTACAAACTTACCTTTTTTTCTAGCATCATCAAATAACTGACTCGCTAACCTGTCTTTATCATCGGCTATAGCCTGATAGATAACTCCACCTAGAAGATCACTCTCACCTTCTTTAACCATAAGATCAGCTTCTTTTTTTGACATACCTTTTCTATCTGCAAACTCTCTAAAAATTACCTCTTGCTCTTTAACAGCCTTAGGTATTCCTGAAGGATCTGTCTGATAGTTTAAGATAGCTGTATTTTTTAAAGAGCTTAAATTAGCTTTAGTCTGCTCATTATCATGCTGCTCCATCTCTTTATTAGTGTGAGCCATAAGTTGCTTGTTATAGTTAACCCCAACATCTGCAGCCATTAACGTAGCAGCGTCCTTAGCTCTATCACTACCTAAAGCATCTATCTCAGCTTTAGCAAAGTCTTCATACTCTTTATTGTAGTCATCAGATTGTAGTAAGGTATCTTTACCTCTTACATTTAAAAAGCCTGTCTCAGGATTATGAGTAAGTTGATTTTGCTTATCCCTAAGCCTAGTCTTAAAGCCATCAAGCTCTGACTTATCTACTTTGTCTCGATAGTCCCCATAAACCTTTTGCACTCCTGTAAGTGCCTTATTCATATTGGCTGTAGCACTTCCATCAAAAGAACCTACTTTAGGTCCTTGTGTAGATGTGCCTGGTCTTTGAAAGACCTGCTCTTTAATCTGTCTCTTTGATGAAGGTATACTAGGCATATCGTCCTCTATGTGTGTAAGTTAAGCTAACATTGTATTACTGCCAAAGCCTCGAGTATTTCTAGCTTCTACTGTCTTAGGTATCTTATTCGTCTTCTTAGGGTTGTAATCTTTCATAATAGATTGAGATCCAGCCATTAAAGATTGAGCTAGTGCTGAGTTACCTCTAAAATTGATATCGTTTGCTCTACCTCTAGCTTCAATAGCTGAGTAAGCTGCTTTGTTTTCAAAGTCTGTAGCCTTGATCTCTAGACCGAAAGCTGATCTCCAAGCATTGTTTTTTATAGCTGCTGAGTCTTCTCTTAGAATCTTCTGCTCATCATCTGCTAAGGCTTGACCTATCTCCCCTTCAACTACAATACCTTGAGCTGCCATAGCTACCTTTTGAGATCCTAGCATTTGCTTAGTAGCTTGCTGTCTCTTAAAGACATCTTCATCTGCAAAAGCTAATACATCTTTAGCCTGAATCCTAGCCATATCTGCCTGATGTTTCAAAGCACTCTGCTCCATCTCTGAAGCCTGGATAGCAAGATCTGCTTGCTGCCTTGCTAAACCTTGACCCATGAAGCCATTAATGACCTGTACCCCACCTATAAAGGAATTAAAATAATTCATAACTTAACCTCCACTAAAAGGATATTTGCCTGAGGGACTAATAGATAATATAGTCATAGGTACAGGGTCAACCTGTCTAACAAATACCCTACCATTACTACCCCACTCAGCTTGTATATTCACATCTACACTGTCAGTCCTTAAAGCAACGGGACTATCATAATCTTCCGTACTCCTGATCTTAACCTCAGTCAAATTCTCTAAGGGATCTACAGTGTCATCTGTAGGTGGTTTAGGACCTGTCCATATCCCTCGGGTATCTTCTACAAACATGGACACTCTACTTACAAATTTCTTTTTATCTAGTAGGGTCTCACCTCTAACCGTATCTACATCTAGTGTCTCTACGTCACTTAGGTAAGGTACACCTACATGTATAACACCATAAGGTTTATCTAAGGTCACTGTACCTAAAGTTACTGTAATAGTGTCATAGCTATCGTTATTAGGGTTTGCCACTACATAGCCATCAGCAGATATAGATACGTCCTTACCTTCTAGATGCCAGAGTCCTGCTACTTGATCTACAGCCCTAGTCCATACTGTTATTGCAATCTGCAATTCAGTAGGTACAGTCTTATGAGGTAATACGCTAACTACGGTAGCACTAGTATAGGCTGTGATAGTAGCTCTGATTACATCCCCACTAGCTCCTGTCATGTGAATAGCGTTGCCTACATCTCCAGAATTAAAATAGGAAGTACTAGCTGTTAAGGTTAAAGTATCGGTAGATAGCCAAGTCCCTCCAGTAGTTAAAGTCATAGTAGTTGCTGATGTATTTCTGCCATCATAGGACCCACTTGAATCCATGAATATTGAATCTTTAATATCTGTGATCTGCCTGCTAGTAAGCTTCTCCAAGTACCTGACAGTAGCTCCATTAACAGTACGTTTAACCGTTAAGTAGAGTACATCTTCATTACCTTCTGGGATTACTGAGACTCTTTCTACAGTCCCTCCAACATCATGTCTATGCCAAGCTCTAACCTCTTGGTTACGTACAAAGGTCATACCTAGTAGTACCCCATCAGATCTTACTACCCATAAAATACTTTGGGGTATTTGTTGGTAAGCCCAGTCTACAATAGTAAACTTATCGAAGAGGTGAGCTGAGAAGATAGTAAGGTCATTGCCTTTATAGCCATCTACTTGAAAGTCAAAACCAAGATCCCTAATGATAGAGCCTCGAGCTTGCTGATATATAGCCGCCCCATCTATCACTATAGGTTGAAGATCTCCAGATCCATTATATGAGTACTGTTTAGTATTAATAGTAGTAGGTGTTATAATACCTGCGTCACCTTCAGCACTCCACTCGCCTCCACTTGTTAGTATCACTAACCTACCTAAGTCTACTAGAGACTTCACAGCGTTGACCTGCCTACCTGCTAGTTTAAAAGTGACCGCATCATCAGATTGAAGGGGAGAGGAGACAGTATAGTTTTTAAAATTACCTGTCTTAGATAGCCAAACCTTCTCAGTATCGTTAGTAGTATTACCAAAAGCTAATCTCTGCTGAATATACGTAACGGTGGAGGGGTAGTTACCTGCTACATCAAAAGGATTTCTCCTTGTTGGTGGAGGGGTAGAAGTATTAGGTGTAATTAAACCTTGGTCTTTAAATGATAAGCCTGTAGTTATTCCTATTAAACCAAAAGCACCATTATATCTTCTGTACACATTATACTCTAAAGCTCCTGTTGCTCTAGACCAAGACACTGTATGAGGTAGAGCTACAGTAGGTACAGTAGCTGTCCCTAAAGTATAGCTGCACTTATAGATATACCCAAACCCTGTATAGGTTGAGAAAGCTAAAGTATCTAGCTCTACTGTGACTGTAGTACCTGTCACTGCAATAACTATTGCTCTAAGTCCATTTACCTCGGTCATACCTTTAGCAAAGAGTATCCCTACAATATCATCAACTAAGAAGCTATGAGAGACTACAGTAAATACACAAGGGTTAGCTACCGATATCCCTGGAGCTACCCCTGAGATAGCTATTGCTGTAGTAGCTGAGTAAGCTATAAAAGACTCTTCACCTGTATCAGCACTCACTGCGGTAACTGTATAATCATACGTCTCAACGCCTATTGCACCTTTTACTGCAGTGACTCCTGTAGGAGCTATCTGAGAAGGTTCAAACACAATGTCGTCAAAAGACCAAGATGTGTCTGAAGTCCTAGTCAATTCTGATGGAGGGTAAGAAGGATGTACTAAGGTGATTACGTCCGCAGATTGTACATAATTTAACTCTCCTACATCTGAGGCAGAGTATTGTGTACCTACTTCAAAGATCTCAGCACTCTCTCCACCTGACACCCAAGCGGTATAAGCTGAAGTATCTATGTTTACTCCAGCCATTGATTGTAGTTCAAAGGTTGTAGAGGTAACATTAGCTACTTTAAAATGTCTTGTATTCAATTCACTAGTACCCACTATGTTATTGATTACTACTTCTTGGCCGTTAGTGTGGCTATGTGCCCCACTCGTAGTAACTACTCCTGGATTAGCTAAGGTCACTCCTGTGATTGTCTTGGCTGCTTGAGTAAGTAGTACTCCATCTTTTATTACTCGCATGTACGAGGCACCTAACTCTAACATGTAAGTTTGATCTGTATTGAAAGTAAAGGGTATTAGTCTAGCGTTTACTGCAGGGTCAGATAACTCACATATAAATTTAGTCCCTGGCCTATTAGAAACTCCCCCATATCTAAGTACAATGCTATTTAGACAAGTCCTAAGACCTGTCACATATTTACTTAGGTCTGTCCTAGCGTATAAGGAGGGAGAGATCTCACCCCCTGAAAAGGTCTTTTGTGATAAAGTAGCCATTGTTACGCTCCGTATATTACAGCATCAGCAGACTTCTCTTCTGCTTTAGCTTCTTTAAGCTCCATCTCTGTAATTTGTAGGCTAGTGTTAAACTCTTTAGAGTCTCCCTTTTCAGTATCAATAGCTACTGATACTACCTCTACTTCAGCCATCATCATGTATTTAACTCCTACTTCTGGAGTCCCTGACATACCTATCTTCTCTAGGTCTTTAGCTTCTAAATGTATTCTTAACCCATAAGGATAAGCAGCCTTCTCTTCTGGTACTAGTAAGTCTTTCTTGTCTTTATCAGACACTCTCATATCATGCATATTAACTCCTAGCTGTTATAAATTCAGAGTCCCCTGGAGGATCTGATCTTTCTTCGTTCATACTTCTAGACTTAGCATTACCTAGCTCTAAAAAGTATTGTTGTAACATCTCATTTTTCATCTTAAAAGGATCTCCACCTGTAAGTCTAGGAGCTATATATGCTGCTAGTCTAAAGGAGAAGGCTATAGAGAACTCTGCTGTGTATACTGTAGGATCTGTAAGTCTTAGAGTGTATTCTACTTCAGCATTTTCTTTATCTGTATATAGTATCTTACCTGTAGGATCATACATAATCTTAAAGGGTACTCTCGAGCTAGAGGTGTCTTGTCTAATACCTGACTTGATACGTCTTAGCCTTATACAATCTGTAGGGTATCTATAACTAAAGTCCCATTCTAAAGTAGGGTTAGCCACTATTAGATTTAGCACTACTTCTTTTGAAGCAAAGGGCCAATCATAGTCTGATAGTACAGCCTCTATAGTAGTATCAAAGTAACGTCTACACGCTTGGGCTTCCTGAGATACTTCAGTATCTAGGTTTGCAATCTCTTTACCTATACCTAGGTGAGAGATAGCCATATTTGCAAGCTCAGTTTTACTAGCCATTATCTTAAACCTATTAAATTAGTAGCTGCTGTACCTGTAGCATAGACTCTAGTTGCTGCTACTGGAAAGATACCTACTGCTACTGCAGCAAAGGTTAATGTCTCACCTGTAGGTGTATCAATCTTAATAGCTCCAGTACCACCTACATAAATTGCACTTATAGGCACTGCTAAGTCTACTGTATTACTTGGAGTGATAGCAGCTCCACCTAAATAACTATCGTTCTTATACTTAATTGCTATACTCATCTTTAACTCCTATAGATATAGGGGGAGATTAATCCCCCTATATAATTTAGATAACTTCTGATTTAGAGTCCATCTGATTAGGCGACACTGCGACTTTAGCCTTAGCTTTACTGCCTGCCTTAGCCTTAGGTTTTACTTCTTTAGATAGCTCTTTCATCCAATTTTCCGAAAAATGTTTAGCTTCTTTCAAGTAAAAAATAGCTCCAGGATTTTGTCTCTTCTCATTGTAGTATCCTAATCTTACTGCTCTAACTTTCATATAGTTCTCCTAGTTTGTTTTTTGATTAACTTATCGTGATTGCATCAGCATAAGCAACATCATTTTGAATCATGCTCTGAGGGATTAAAAAAGCAGTGTATGTGCCAGTAGGCGAAGTGCCTCCATGCGTATACATAACTCTTAAGAATTGCTCATTGTTAGTACTTGGCGGTACGCTTAAAACGTAACGAGTACCAGCAGCATCTCCTCTAGCAGCTGTGAAGCTAGCTAAAGTAACGATTGAAGACATAGCTTCTACAGTATCAGTCTCAAGACTTACAACATAAGTCTCATCTGCGTTAACATCATCTAGAGCTACGTCAACAATGATAACCACTGCCATAGGCTCACCTATTCCGAGGTTATGATCTCCCCCAGTATTAATGATATTTGTTGAAGCTTCAGTAGTTGTTACTGCTTGTGCATCTGAAAATAGACCTTGTGCATCTACATACATAATATATTCCTTTCTTTAAATTGTTATTTCTTAACTTACTAATGCTTCAGACTCTAATAGGCTGTCACATTTTTTAACTGGTATTCCTCTAAAATGAGGGATTAACTTGCCATCAACTTCATCATATCTCATGCCAGCACCTGCAACATCATCACGACGTTGGATGTCTAACATTTGAATTACAGTACGGTTAGCATAAAAACATGCTTTACCCATCTGAAGACTAGGAATTCTGTGGATTGCTTTAATCATAAGATCAGTAAGATCTGCAGCAGAAGACTTAGCAACTAAGCTTGAGATATCTATGTTACAAATACGTACAGCATATCTCCAATCTTTTAAAGCTACTCCGACTTTCCATTTAAAATGATCTTGGTAAGCTCTCATACGAGTGCCAGCAATACCTGATGAAGTCTCAATAGTTTGAAGACCTAGATCTTGATGAGACAAACCTGCTTTAGAACCTTTTGGAAAGATACCGCAAACAGATTGCTCTCCCCATACGATTAACCAAACAGAAGAGTTATCAGATTGTGAACCACCACCTAATATAACATTCTGTCCATTGGCTGCAGTAGATGAAGAGTAACGTACAGATAAACCTGTAAACTCTTCAGGAGTTACTGAGCTGTTACCGTAAAATAGAGTAGATGAAAATTCTTGATTCATAGACTCGATAAAAGCAGAAGCTTCAGATAAACGAAACGCATTAACATTGCCGTTTAATTCAGCTACTTCTTGATCTACTTCAGACCAAGCTTCTAATCCTCCGCACTGCTCGTCAATCTGTGCAGTAAGAGATTTACTAGGTTGAACACCTTGATTCAATAGTCTCCATGCAACTGTTGGTAAACCAGTACGTACTGATGTTCTATGACCAGTAGGTAAGTTACCTTCCATGAATCTCATGTCATCTAAGATCTCATTAGTTTGTGATAATAGTTCAACAATTTTTGGGATCTTCCCATTTGGATCAACACGTTTTGCGTGATCTGCAAGCGTTAAAGCGTTGCTTGATAATGTAGCCATTTAAACCTCCATTTAGTTTTGACTTCCGTAAAATATTTCTTCAATTGATATAGGTGTTTCTTTTGCTTTAGGCATAATTAATGAATCGTCACTCATTGCTTTACCTACCTTTGATAGAAACCTTACTATCTCAGGATGATTACCGTAGCCTGAATCTCTCAGGATAGCTTTCACATCTTCACTTGCAAACTTATCTAGGACTCCCCTAGCTGAGTTTACTGTAGCTTCAAGATTAGCTCCACCTATTGCTTTGTCTTCTATAACTTGGTCTTTCCAAGTTTCTTTTTGCTGTTCAACCTCATCTAACTGAGAGTCTACCCACTTTTGAACTGACTCTTCTTGATTGCTAAGTAGCTTCTGGGCTTGATCTGATGTCAAGTTATGCTCAGTAGCTAACGCTTTAACGTCTTCTACAAAAGCATTATCCAAAAGGCTTTTTTCCTTTAGCTCAAGTTTGTACTCAGTTTCTTTTGCGCTCTCCTGATCTTCCCCATCTTCTTTATCTTGATTCTCTTTATCCTCAGACTCTGCTAATTTCTTTTCTTCGTCTGTGGTTTTATCATCAAGATCTTTAGATAGCTCCTCCTCAGGTTTACTATATAAAATGTCTTCAGCACTCTTTTCTTCTACTACCACCTCTTCAGTGACTAGCGTTTCTTCTTTAATCTCTTCTTTAATTTCCATCAATAGCTCCCTTAGCCTTGTAGTTATCTTTCATCATTTTTAGTAACAGATTTTCATCTGCCTCTACTATCTCACTCATGATGAAGTGACCAAGGTCTTGCTTGCCAGCAAGGTAACTCATACGATTAGCATCTTCTACAAAAACAGAGTTATATGATTTACATAAAGACATTAGTCTCCATGCAAACCTTCTACCTGAAGCGTTAGATAAGACTGTACGTACATCATTCAATTCTTGTTTACGTAAATCCTTCTCTTTAAGCTCTGCTTTTTTAACTTGCGTAGCATCGGCTAGGTTATTACTCATCCTAATCCTCCACTAGTTAGTTCACTTAATGCTGTGTCTTCGTCCATACTAGTTTCACTTAATACCTTACCTGTATTAGCCATCTCTTGAGCTTGCATCATCTGTTGCTCTTGAGCTTGGGCCTGGGCTTGGGCTTGTTTAAGTGCCTCCATCTCTTCTTTAGGAGTTAGTAGCGTAGGATCTACTCCAGCTAACTCTCCATACTTCTCTATAATATCTTCTAACTTAAGCTTCTGGACTACTGAAGGATCAAACTGAGCTACTTGCCCTGTAAATCCTACTAGTCTTTCAATGTTACCAATACCTGCAAGCTTCTGAGCTTGAGCCATAATACTAATGTACTCAACTTCATAGTCTTGATCTGCTAACTCTTCAGGTACTTCAGGTAATAATCCAGCTTCATCCATCATTCTAAAAGAGTTTTCTATCAATGGATCTAATAGATCTTGATTGATTCTCTCTAGTACAGGTCCTAAAGCTAGTAGCTTCTCTTCATGTCTCTCATCAATCTCTCTAGCTGTGATCTGTTTTCTATTAGTGTTAGCTAACATTAAAAACAAGTCTTCATAAAAGGCTCTTGAGATCCTCTGTCTGATCTGCTCCTGCTTACCTTCTAATTCTCTTACATCAAAATCAATTTCAAACAAGCGTCTAAAACCTTTTTGACCTTCTCTCTCATCTAGATATGTAATGTCTCCAGGTAAGATAGAAGCCTTAGCATTTTTCAAACCAGTAGGTCCTACCATTGAAGGTCTTACCTTTTGATCTATTGCTCCTGCTATTCTCTTCTCACCTAATTGAAGTTGCTTAACATCACCTAAGGCAATCATGCCTGGGGAGTTAGTACCATAGACATCCTCTCCTGCTACTTCCCATCTTGGAGACATCACTGGAAAGAAGTCATAGCCCTTCTCACTTAGAAACTTATCACTAGTACCCATCTGAGATACATGTGAAGGGTTATTAGCTGATACGCCTTGCTCATAATAGACTGACTTAAATTTCTTATACTTGCTGTCAGCCTTACCCATATTGTAATCTTCATTAGGTAATATGAAGTGAGAGATATCTACTCTTACTTCATATTGGCTCTTTTCATAATGATCTTTTATAGCTTGAGTCATCACTGACCAATCAATATAAGAAGGGTCTTCAGGATTAGTACGACCAAAGCGGTCAATGATCTGTCTAACAGTCATTTGAAACTCTCTAAAAAACACATTTACTCTACCCTTAGAGTCTGTAGCTACTGCATAACTTCCAATGGGGAAGCATGTAAAGCTGAAAGTCTCTTTAGGATCTGACTCCATGAAGATACAACCAGTACCAAAAGTACCTAGGTCTCCATACACTGTGGGGAGTACGTTATATAAATTTGATTTTAAGAAAGCTCCACGCATTAGCTCCTCTACTTTAGATAGATAAGTCCTTACTGCTGGGCTTTGATTAAGCTCCCCATCTGAAGTATTTAATTTAAACCAGGGTCTCGCTGGACTAGTAACACCTGTCATTAGTCCTGAGGATAAAGTACGAGAAGCCATTGAGGCTGTGCTATCTATGATGTTTAAATTACGTCTATCACCCTTATTCACATCACTTGTAAAGAACCTTGATCTTCTAGGTAGTATAAAGTCTGACAGATCTCTCCAATAGTTTCTAAAGGATATACGCTCTAAGCGTAACTCTGCCTCTAATACTTCTAGCTTCTGTCTCTTAGTAAGGTAATTCTTTTTAACATCAATCATTTATTATAATCCTAGTAAGTTTTTAGACCCGCTTGCTCCACCTAATGTACTAGCTGCCCCTGCTGCTGGAGCTGCTCCTGCCCCATCAGTTAAGATTGTGCCTTCTCTACCCCTGCTATCTTTACCTGATTGTTTTCTTGCATTACGTGCTAATCTAGTTTCAGCAGATGCTTTATCTTTATCTAATTTCTTCTTGTCTTTAATCTTAAGTTTCTCGTCAGCTTGCTGCTTTTCTTGCTTAACTCTCTGAGCCGCTATGTCTCTCTTCTGATCTTTAGCGTCTACCTTAGCTGACCTAGTGGCCTCATAAGAATTTGCTGCTGATGCTCCTGCAAAAGCTGCCCCTATGCCTGATAATATTGCTGCTGTCCCCATCTTTATCCCCTTTGTCTTATCAATATCTTATGTGGTGTTAACTCCTGAAATTTCAATTCTTTAAACTTATTAGTTAATGACTCCGTATAGGGTTTCATCTCTAAGCTGCTATAGCATACTTTGATATCCTCCCTTGATTCTACGTACTCTATAATATGTTTCAATAGCGTATCTATTGCTACCCCTCTATTAGTTTTCTCGACCAAAGGATTAGCAATAGTCCAGCAGATCCAAGCTGCAGGTCTACTAACATATAGCCAAGTAGCCACTAGATTAATACCTTCATGCTCTACTAAGTACCCCTTATCAGGTATGAAGTTATCTATATCTGCATCTACTCCAGCGTATTGCTTCCACCACTTACAGACCTCATCATAATGTAATGACCTATCAAACTCTATAACCTTCATATCCTGATCCTCATGTACTCTCTAGAAATTGTCAAAGGGATTATACTCTGATCTGAGCTTCTCATTCTCGTTTCTAATATATTGAAATTCATCTGATGCAGGCATATCAGCAATAGCAAAGGTTAATGCTAAAGCATCTGCTATATCTGGGGAGAAACCTAACCTCTTCTTAACCTGATCTTTAGCCTCTAGGGCTAGCTTTCCATTTTTAATGAAGTACTGTACTGAGGTTAATTCTTTCTTAAGTCTATTACATTTAGGTAATGCTCCACCACGTTTAACCCACTCTGCCATCTCGAGCCACATCTCAGATCTCTTATTGAAGTACCTGACATCAGTAGCTTTAGATGAGAAGTGAATACCTATAGGGTTATGCCCAGCTAGTACCATTGAATCAATAACAGAAGCTCCAAAGCCTCCAGTATCATCTACAAATTCTAGCTCTGCTCCCCACTTTACTTTAGCTTGGATAACTCTTGCAGCTACTTCAGGTCCATTAGCATTGCGCATTGTAGAGTATTTAAAAGCTGCAAGGCCTTGTCTCGGTATAATGACTGTATCATCCATGCCCCCTCGAGCTACATCTACTCCTAATCTCTTTTGAGCATGACCAAAGTCTTTAATTAAGTAATGTCTATCCATAGCCTTTTCAACATCCTGTAGAGATAGAAGACTATTGATAGAGCTATCTGGAAACATGCCTAAGATGTAGGCTTGTACCCAGGGATCATCCCTACCATACTTCTGTATTTGCTCTGCAGCCCACGACTTAGATACTCTAGGAGTACGTTTAGGGTCATCTGGATCTGAGGTAATCTTAATTACATACCAATTCTCTGAAGTATTAGCTTCATACAATAGTCCTGAAGTAGATATTGGATTACCTGCTGTTAGTATTTTAGCGAAGCCTCCAGGTCTTTGGAGTGTTTCACCTAGTCCCTGCTCTGCAGCTTTAGCTATCTCAGGAGGTATATCACCTGACTCATCTATTAAGTATAGTAGAAACTTTCCATGTACACCTGATAAGGTCTTACCTATTGTTTCAGTGTCAGCACTTTTAGGAAAGGAGCGAGCAGACATAAACCAAGTAGAAGGATGTTCTTTAGCGAAGATCCTAGTTTGAGTCCATTGGAAAGCTGCTGTTAAGAAGGCTGACTTCCCTTGCCACTTACTCATCTCAGCCCATAAAGTATCTTTCAGCACATCTTGAGTCACTGATACTGCTATAGCTTTAGGATGCTCATCCTTTTCTGCGAAGCATGTTAAGAAGTGCCAGCCGAGCCAACACAATACAGTAGACTTGCCTGGTTATGGGCCAGCGCAGGCCAAAAGAGCAACTCGATACTTAGACTTATCTTTAGATATATAAGCCTCTAATGCGTCTTTCTGCCACAAGTCGGGGGTAGCATTGAAGTTATCCCTGACAAACTGCACTGGATCTTTCCTCCATTGACGTATAGTGTCTACAGCACTCATATATGTGCCCACCTAATACGTCTTACTATTTGGGATACGTAACCTGTACATATCCCATACTCTCTAGATAGGTGAGCTTGAGTCTCACCTTTACTATGTCTATCTCTAATCTCTAAAATCATATCATCACTGTATTTGTTTTGACTGTGTTTAGTGCCTTGAGGTCTGTGCTGTCTATTCTTCAAGGTCATATCCTTCATATTAGCTTTATGAGATCCTGCCACTAAATGTAAAGGATTACAACACCCTGGATTATCACAAGTATGCATAACTACTTCAGGCTTCTCACCTGTCATAAGATAGTGGGCTAACCTATGTGCTCTCCAACCCTTACTTTTATATGTAGCCTTACCATATCCTGTAGGGGAGAGACTTAAACTCCACTCCCAACAACCTATAGCAGGTTTAGACATCTTAGCCCAAAAGTCTGCTTCTGTATCTCTAACCCTACCTAATGCCAATTCTGCCCTCATACTTTCTTACTATACATTTAATAACTGATATTCTTAACTTAGTCACTTCTGCTATGGTTTCAAAGGAGTTACCTTTTCTAGCCATATCTATGATGTAGTCTATAGATCCTTTTCTAAAGGGTATATAGATTAAGTTATCCATTAAGCTATTGCCGCAATTACATAAAAACCAAATCCGTTGCCGTTGTTTCCTATCATAGTACCACCTCTAACATAGGCTGAGTTATTGTCTCTGCGTATCCAAAAAGTATTACTAGAGGCATCTGCCTCCACGCCCATTGAGGAAAAGACATTATTATTGCCCATATCAGTCCAAGAAACTGTGCCGCACGTTGCTGAATCTAATAGTGTTACGCCCCCAGGAGGGTCTATACTTACTTTAATATTCCCTGACCCTGCGGCTGTTTGTGCGAAATCAAATTGAGCAAACAACATTTTGCCCCAGATGTAGTATCTACCGTTAGCTGTAGTATAAGTTAAAGAGCCTCCACCATCGATTGTAACCGTGGACCATGCGGTCCATGTTGGAGTAGCAGGATTTGCTAGATCTACAATAGTCTGAGTAGTTACTCTCTTAAGAGCACCTCCATCTGAAGCATCTGTAATGACTATGCCATCAGTAGCTGCTGCTACTACTAAAGTCTGTCCTGATATATCTGAAGCCGCAAAGCTACCAGTGTAATCAGTTACGACTCCATCATCTGCTTTAGTTCTTAAGGTCTTAGTAGTTGAGTCTACATATATTTCTGCTGTCCCACTGTCTGGAGTAGCTGTAGGTTCTACTGCTGTGCTTATGTTAATTATTCCATCTGCCATAATTTATCCTTATTCCACTGTCTCGTAACCGAGTGTTATTGAGATGCCTACTCATTAATACCAACCTTCTGTAGTGTCGTATGTTAACTTAAGAGCTTCTCCATCTACTAAAGTAAATAGACTTGTAACTCCTAATAGTTTCTCAGATCCAGATCCATCTACTGTAAGATCATTGCCTGATGTCCCACTGTTAACTATCTTAATAGTCTTACCCACTATACCTACTGGTAGAGTAGCAGCTCCTGCATTAGTATCTGTATTATAAAAGACTACTTCATCAGCTATTAGTATTTGATATGAGGTAGATGTCACTCTCTTAATGACCTTATACCTCATAGCATCTAAGTCTATTACGGTTAAAAGACCTCTAATAGTTAAGCCACCTACTATAGTCATCTTAGTTGTTAGTAAGTATTGTGTATTGGCTGGGATAACTACAGTCTGTCCTGCATCTATTGTATGGTAGTTGAAAGCATCTCCCTGGAGATACTGAAACCCTTCAATAGGAGCCTTAAAGACTATCTTCTTATTCATGTAAATTGCACTCTATCTAATTGAGAGCCTGTATAAGTTAAAGTTAATGTAACCAAAGTAACAGCATCTAATAGATAGACTACTGTAGTAAGGTTAGATCCTGTATAAGTTAGGACGATATCGTCATAGTTAGAAGGTATTGCTCCAAGAGCTACAAAGTCTAAACCTCGCTTAGTCCCTACATCAGTAGCTGTGACCTCGCTGTGATCGTGAGTGTCACCTACTGTATGATTACTTCTAGCACTTATTGGCTTACCCATTCTTAATCTTATCCTTTAGAGCTATATTCTCCATCTCGAGGTCTGACATCAATTTTAGATTCTCCTCAAACATAGCTTTCAAGTCTATTATAATCTGCTTAGTCCTGCTTAATACTTTACCTGAGTCTACTAATTTAGACTCGAGATCCATTATATAATCCTTAATCACTTGATTCTCTGACTTAGTAGCATCCTTAGCCATGTGGTCGGGGAGTATTAAAGGAGCTGGAGCTAGAGGATCTGAAGCGTCTATTGTATCTACTTTTCTATTCATCGTCTTCATCCTTTACTACATCTATTATTATCTCAGGCTCTTGCGACTCCTGAATCAAACTCTCTAATGTCATAGTCCCTGTGACTTCTTTCTTATCTGCCCACGCTTCAGGCTTTCTATTCTTCAACCAGAAAGCTTGAGCTCCTGCATCAGGGGCATAGTGTTTCTCTATAGTATGAGTAGTAATCTCCCCATCCTTATTGCAGAAGACTTTAGTCTCTGGGATGGAGTAGCCTACAGCCCTTTGAAACATCGCAGCTTCCACCATAGTATTAGCTATTTGCTTCGCATCGCGCAGCGCATAAAGGAAATCTGGATGCTGTCCCTTCCAATTAAAAAGTGTCTGAGTTGAAACACCAACAATTTCAGCTATTTGCTTCTCTGTCTTACCTTGCCTATAAAGGTCTAGCATAGTTTGGCCTAAAGCCTCACTAAAGCCACTAGGCCTCCCCTTAGGATTCTTAGGAGCTTTGAGCTTCTTAGACTTGACCTTTGTCGCCTTTTTCTTCTTTTTTACTACGCTCTTAGTTACTTTGGGCATCTACTGTCTCTCTCAATTCTATTAACTCATCCATTATATTTAAAAAGTCTTCTGTCCTTAAGATACTAATCCAAGGCCTACCGTTTTGTCTATGACATACTAAAGGTAGCTGTCCAGGTCCACAGTCTTCCTCACATTGAACTACAGCTTTATAAATAGACAGCTTCTCAGTCCGCTTACACTCAATCTGAAACATGGAAAGCCTATCACATTTAATATCTGGGGAGTCTTTACCGCCTTGGTACTGTACCCCTCTAATAGCTGGAAACTTGTGAAACGATAAGAAGTGAGCAAGCTCACGCTCCCCAGCAGCTCCTTTAGCTTTAGATGCTTTACCTATCTGTGATTTTGTACGCTTCTTAGGTCCAAAGGTATCCACTACATAGCCCCCTATTAATGAATAACTGACTATATACCTTGACTTTCTGCTTTACACTATATATTTTGGAGTCTCCAATACGTAGCAGCGCACACTGTTATCCTTGTTGGGGTTGAATTGTTGGTTAGATTAAAAAGCCTACTGTTAAAAGTAGGCTTTTTTTTGTTTGACTCGCTGTAATTATTACAGTAGCTTTAGTCTAACCGATTAAACAACCCAAACACTAGGGAATAAAAAACATGATGTGCCAACGTAACTCCACTACTGATCATACAAAAGAAGTCGTTAAAGTTTTAACTACCTCAAATACTATGACTCGCTGTGGTGATACGTGCCTTGTTAAAATTTCATTTTTTTCTTTTTAATAAAAGAGAGAAATAAAAAGAATATATAAGGCACATCACCCTACACTAGTGATACATCTTAGGAGTGACCTATGTCTATAAAGCATCTGGACCTATTCGAGTCCTTAGAACCCAATATAAAAAATAAAAAACTAGTGTTAGAGGGTAGAGAATACACCCTAGCTCAGTTTAAAAAAGAGGCAGTAACGTTACTACCCCACACTGAGGAGACAGGACCCTTCATACTTTTGGCCGCTACAAAGGCTGGAGAGTTTAAAGATGTGTGTGAGAATATATACAATGAGCTATATCAACGAGCCAATATTGCGGCTTCTCCACTTGCTTCGGAGTATTTCTTAGACAGCTTCTCAATGGAGGGCTTTGGAATAGTCATAGATATTCTTACAGGCAAGGAGCATGTGGTTAATCTTAAGACTATGGCTTTAACTAATATCCAGCCACGAGCTTACTGGGCTTTCTTTCCTGACAAGCTAGCTAAACAGATGAAAGATACTCAAGCTACTCCAGTAGTAACCTGCGTGTTTGACCCTACGAGTAATGAGACCTCTAGTAAAGTAGGTGACATGACTAGGTTGAATATCTATCAAGCTCCTGTATGGACTAATAAGACAGCTTCAGGAGCAAACCCTAAAGACTTTAAAGACTTCATGAATCATCTCTTCATGAAGAACAAACAGCAGATCCATGTGGCTATGGCTTGGATGTATCGTCTAATCTTCAATATAAGGAACGGTACAGGGCTTGTATTGAACGGTATACCTGGAGCAGGTAAGAATACCTTCTACAATATATGTATGGCAGCAGTAGGTATGCAGTACAGTCTCACAGTGACCAAGGGCTTTGGACGTAAAGAGTTTAATAGTGAGTTTAGAAATAGGTTACTAATCCTCTTTGATGAGCATCGGGTAGATAAGGATAAGCATAGGTTTATCAAGCAGGCCTTTAATAGATTCCAGAATATCGAAGCAAAGGGTCAAGACACTGGAGTGACTGAAGAGGTGTACGGTAACTTTATGTTTTTCCATAATAACGTAGCAGACATGTACTTAGAACCTGATGAGAGAAAGTTTACAGTATTAGATATATGTAAAGTTAAACTCGAGGAGGCTTGGGGTAGGCCTAGAGCTACTAGCTTTAATGAGGACATCTTAGATCCTGACTCTCAAACCTTAGCAGATATATGTTTATACATTAAAGACTACTGTGAGAAGAACCTCCCCCCAGAGATGATAACAAGTGCAGGAGCTCACACTAACTTTCTGGGTGAGAAGTTTAATGAGTTTATGGAGTGTCACCTCTCCCCTACTTTGAAAGCTGCCATCTCTCTTATTGAGAAAGAGAAGTATGATGCTGATGAGCTGACCTTAGAGGGAGCTGATATTAACAAAGCTGCAGCTAAAATGACAGGTAAGAACCTCGGCACTCAAGGTTATAGGATGGAGAGTCTAGTAGGTACTTACAGATATGAGGGAAAGTATATATTGGGGGAGGTCTTCAAAGCAGCACCTTGGCACTTAAAGATTAACCCTAAACTAGTTAAGCACTTAAAAGATAAGTCTTGATAATGAATAGCACATAATGTATATTAACTGAAACATTAGGAGATCTAGATGGATGAAGTACAATCTTTAAGAGATATCATCTTAAGGCAAAAAGAGATTAACGATAGGCTCAGAGCTACACTGCTCTCTGTTAATCGTTACCTACATGGAGTTAGGCATCAAGAGGCTAGAGCTATGGATGAGTATGAGGCTACTAGTCTACTCCTATCTGAGCTAGGTATCACCTTCCATAAGAACATGGAAAGCCTAGAGAAGGGGACGATGTAATGGAGAAGATTAAACAAGCCCTATATATAACCCTAATCTTTGTAGGGGTAGTGATGTTTGCGGTGCTCATGATGATGTTTGCCGTATTATATATACCGATTGGATATTAGGATGAGGTACATAATCACATTACTAATACTCATGACCCACTTATCAGGTCATACTTTAGAAAGAGACAAGAAGAAACATATCGCAGCTACCACTATTATCTCATCCTTAACTTACATTACCTCAAGAGACAGCGGCCACACTAAAATGAGGTCTATGTTCTATGCACTAGTTGCGGCTAACGTGGTTGGTATTATGAAAGAGGCTACTGATGAGAGAGTAGATCGAGGAGACCTAGCTGCTAACTTCGTAGGGTCTGTCTTAGGGATAACCCTATGTTGGAGTTTTTAATGGATAGTGATTTAGGAGACTACATACTAGGAGCACTAGCTGTGAGTGTGATTATTTACTTAATAGGATTAGGAGTGGTGAGTTTATGAAAATAGAAGAACCTAATTTTAGAACTATGACCACCACCATGCTGTTTAAATGGTTCAATGAAAACGTAGAGCCAATAAATAAAATTCTTGCGGCTGGGGTTGAGGTTTACACAGTGGCAGATAGTGATTCAGAACCAAGAGATCATAATTACTGGGGTAAAAAAGATGATGGTAAAAGCATGTATAGGGACAGTCACAAAGCACTACTCATAAACATAGAACAAATAAAGCAAGAGACTAGAGAAGAGAAGCTTGCCAAGATGTTAGATTTTTTTGTTAGTTTTTCGCCTGATTCAGCCCCCTATAAAGCAGCTAAAATAGAAGCTAAAAAACTACTGGAGGAAACAACATGAGCTACCTAATGTTATTAATAGCTATGACCTGTAGCCAAGAGCAGTATTATTCTAAGTTTGAAACTAACGAGGGCATGACTAAGGGTTTACAGATTACAGTATGTGAGCGTGAGCTTGTGACGTGTGTTGAGTTTGTTGGTGACTTCTTATATTGTTTCGAGGGGCTGAGGGGATTATAATGTATTTTCAATTTTCCTGGGCAGAGATTTTAGTCTTAACAATTATAATTATCATAGGGGGTTATATAACCCTCAATAGGGGGGATTATAACCCAATAAACCAGTCCATAAACCAGTCCTGTCCGTTTTATGGGCCTATATAATGGTCTATCTAGAACAGGAGTTAATTTTACACAACAAAGGACATCAAATGGTAACGCATGAATTGAAAATTTGGCCTAAATATTATGCTAGAGTTAATGCTGGCACTAAAACTTTTGAGGTTAGAAATAATGACAGAGATTTTCAAGCTGGGGATACTGTTCTTTTAGATGAATGGAATCCAGAGAGTAAGTGTTTCACCGACAATGAAACTTTAGAATTTAAAATTGGATATGTTTTGCCAATCGAAGGTGAAAAAGTAGTTTTTTCACTATTATCACTATAATTTAACAATAAACGCAAAGGATATATTATGCAAAATAAATCTAACGATTTTTACAGAACCGAACTTAAAGAGGGACTATCCCTGATGGAAGAAAATTCAGGGTTAACCAATACTTTTTTACCTAACCTTTGGAGGGTTTGAAATGGATAAAAATAAATATGAGGTAACTGTTTATAACGGTAAAGGGTCAAGCGTTTACATTACTGAAAATATAGATGTGACTCAAAATTATATTATGGGTAATACTCTGATGATTACTTTCAGGACTGTAGACAATGTAATTGTTACACTACCTAATACCGTGATTATAGAGCAAAGTGAATTGGTTACAGATTAACTTCTTTAAATTTACAGTAAAGGTCGATAATTTATAAAATTTATATGTCTGGTTAGTTTGTTACGGGGTGTTTTGGGGTTCATAACCTGATGTAAACTCGAATTTTCAAAACGCAAAGTTATTCTTTGAAACGTAGGTGAAAACCCTACACCGGACGCCATTTTAACATTTCAGGTCAATAATATGAAATAACTTTATATCCCATCGGGTATAAAAAGGGAGTAAACTTAAAAATTATACTTGATAAGGTATTCCAAATCGGAATATTGCATATAATTACATAATCCAGGGGGATAAATGAAAAAATATATAGTTTATAATGATACTCACGCAGGTGGGGGTCACGATTCAAAGATTGAAATACCACTTAGTCCTGCGGATAATTTAATTCTCAATGGGGATATTATCGACTTAAGTGGCTGTGCTAAAAAAGATGTTTCCAAATATCTTACGCTGTATGGGGAACTTAGGTATTCTCATGGGCGCAGAATGATCCGCGGGAACCATGAATGCTCAGCTAGTGGCGCAGATATGTTTATTGATGACACTGTTTTGTTTGCTCATGGACATATTCAGATGTGGAAAGAGAAGAAAGTAATTAAGTGGCAAAATAAATCGATGGGTAGTAGTTGGTTCAAGCGCAAGTTATTAGTCCCTCTTTGGGATAAGCTTCGCCACTTCAGGAAGTATAGGATAAAGCGTAGGTTTAAAGATAATATATATGCTTTAAAGCATACTCATCATGGAGTTACTACTATGGTCTTTGGTCACGCTCACCCGAATAAAATTATTGATACTAAGATATATGGAGTAAGGATATTAGTACTCCCCCGAGGAAGAAACGAGATATTTGTATGATAAAAGAGAGAAAGATAGGACCTGCCCTAAAGATTAGGGCTAAGGATAAAGGGATTACTCAACAAGCTTTAGCTGATGCCTGCGGTGTTTCTAGAGTAGCTATACATAGGTTCTTCAAAGGAGCTACTGAGCTTAAGGCTACAGATTTTCTAGCAGTACTTAAGAAGCTAGACGTTAAACTAGACCCTAATGTAATAGCCATCTACACACATAAGCCAATTATAACGCCACATATCAGGACTATATAATTGTATCCCAAGCAAAGTACTCTTAGGGTTATGGAAGATGAAACCTCAGAAGCTGTAGTAGCTATGCTCATGGAGATCTTTGAATCTCAATGCCTAGCTGAGTCTTGGTTAAGTACTCCTAATAGTTACCTTGCTAACCTAACTCCAATGGAGTTTATAAGAAAAGGAAAGACTCGAGACATCTTAAACTTCGTCGAGTCTCTAGAAAATAAATACATAGTTCAATAATTTATAACCAAAGGTATATAATGAAGTTAGAAAATTACTGCTCCATCGACTATGAATTCAACACCTCAAACAACGCCACTTACAATTTAGTATCGGTAGCAATGGCTACATCTAAAGGGCAGGTTTCTTTTTGGTTAGAGTCAGACCCTAAAGCTAAAGCACAATTAAAGAAGTGGCTGCTTGATAGGAGAGATACTCATATATTCTTAGCGTACAATTGGGACGCAGAAGGCCGCAGTTTTATATCGCTAGGCTTAAATCCCTTCAAATTCAAGGTCATAGATATTCAGGCGTGCTGGAAGATGCTCACTAATCACAATGATAAGTTTAGCTACGGTAAACAATTTATAGATGGAAAGTTTAAGAAGACTCAACGACTCCCCTATGGAGATGAGAAGAACCCTAAGGTTAACTACTCAAAACCTCCTGTGAACCTACTTGGATGTACCTACAAACTATTAGGTAAGGGGTCCACAGAAGACTATGAAATAAAAAATAATAACCGCAATTTAATTATAAAGAACACCTCCTGGACTGAGCAACAAAAAGAAGAGATACTAGCCTATGGACTTACTGATGTGACTGAGCTGTATGATATGTACAAAGTCATAATGTCAGAACTTACAAAGCTCTATGGATCTACTAGGTCTAAAGGACAGATCTTAAAAGATATGTTGTTAAGAGGGGACACTGTGGCTAGAGCTGCAGTAATAGCAGCTATAGGCTATCCAGTAGATAGAGAGTCTGTGGTTAACTTTACAAATAATATCCCTTCTATTTTGAAAGAGTGCCAAGAGGATATAAATAGTCAGTTATTCCATCTCCCCGATGGGCAAGTGCCACTATTTAAGTGGAATAAGAAAGAAGAGAGGTACTCTTTAAATACTAAGGTTATTAAATATCACATCAAAGCGAGTAAGTACTTTACCAAGTGGCCTAGGACTCCTACAGGGGATGTACAAATATCCTTACCTGCTTTTGAGAAATTCTTTAGCTGGAGGCATGACTTCCCTAGAGGTAATCTCTTTGCACAATTCTTTAGATACTTAAGGATCAATCAATCTCTTAATGGATTCAGGCCTAAGTCGGTCACAGCTAAAAACAAAAATACTTTCTTTAGTTCTTATGGGTCTGATGATAGAGCGCATCCATATCTTAATGCCTATGGTGCTCAAAGCTCCAGGTATCAACCTAAGGCTACTGGATTCCTACATCTTAAAAGTGCCTGGATGAGGGGTCTTGTAACCCCTAAACAGGGTAGGGTTATATGTAGTATAGACTATGGGTCTGAAGAGTTTTTAATTGCTGGGTTAATGGCTAAAGATATGAACATGATTAACGCCTACAAGTCTGGGGATGTCTATTTGTACTTCGCTAAACTAGCTGGAGCTGTACCTCAAGATGGTACTAAGGCTGAGTACAAAGAGTCTAGGGATAAGTTTAAATCTACTTGTCTAGCTAGGGGTACCTTAGTACGGGTTAAGGGTGAAGGTTATTTACCTATTGAAGAGATTACTAAAGATCATGAAGTATGGGATGGGGAAGCATGGAGAAAATCTAAGGGTGCTAAGTATATGGGACATAAAGAGGTATTGACTGTAGAGGGTATATCAGCTACAAGAGATCATAAAATATTCACAGCTAAGGGATGGGTAGACTATGGAGCTGCTGAGAAAGAAAAACATAAAAACGGGGGCTTTTATTTCAAAGACGCTCAAAGACTATCAAGGCCTAGTACAGGTTGGAGAGAAGTTTGGTCACTGGCAGGTTATATCATCAGAAGTAAAGTTAAAAAATGGCTACCCCCTAATATTAGTTAAAGATGACTATGTGGAGAAGTGGGTAGATTATTATAATTTAAGATCAGGTAAAAGTAAAGGATCTCCTAAAAGAGAGTCCTCAGGGATAAAAGGATATAAGCATCTTAGTAGAAGATGGGATGCAATGATGAGGAGATGCTATACACCTAAAGACCCTAGCTACCCTAATTATGGAGGTAGGGGTATTAAAGTATCTAAAGAGTATCAAGATTGTAGGAAGTACTGCAAGTATATAGATGCCCTACCAAGACAGTCAGGGCAGTGTCATATAGATAGGATTGATAACAATGGAAACTACGAAGAAGGTAACATTAGATGGGTTACACCTAGAGAAAATCAAAAAAATAAAAGGACTACCTTACTTGTCTCATATCAGGGATGTAACTACTCTCTTAAAGAGTTTGTCGAAAAACATTGCGACATATCTTATGGATTTACTAGGAAACTATATCATGAGGGGCAACGCTCTGAGTACATCGCAACAAAAAAGCGTAGATGTATACGACTTGATAGACGTAGAGGTCACAAAAAGATTCCAAGTAATTAACGGCACTATACTTCATAACTGTCTCGGACTCTCTTATGGTATGGGACCTACAGCGTTAGCTGATAAGTTAACCGTAGATACTGGAGTCAAACATGAGTATGAAGATGCTAAAGAGTTATCAGACTTATTTTGGGAAGCCTTTCCAGAGTATGCTGATTGGATAGAGGATCTTAAACATTCTTACAATGATGAAGATATGATAGTGATGCCTGATGGATGGACTATGTGGGGGGACAATGATAACCCCAGGTCCGTAGGTAATATGCCTATCCAAGGTATGGGAGCTGTGATTCTAAGAAAAGCAATACAGCTTGCCCAAGATGCAGGGCTTACTGTGATTATACCTTTACACGATGCGCTATATATTGAACTGGATACCTATGATTGGAATAAAATTGATTTACTTTGTAAGTGTATGACTGATGCCTTTGCCTTTTATTTTACAGGTAAGATGAAAGGCTACGCCCAAGACTTAATAAGATTAGACGTAGATGTGTGGGGTCCAGACCTTAAAGAAGAGATCTTAGAGTCACCTATGGGAGTTTCCTATAAGTGTCAAAAAATATACATTGACCCAAGATCTAAGGATGAGTACAACAAGTTTAGTAAATATTTTAAAGCCAAGTAAAGCAATTCAGCTAAGTATGGCATAGGAGAAGAGAGTGGTATTCAAAAGAGTAGGTGGACAGAAAACATACATCAAGTTTGCAGAGTGTAAACCTGAGCAGATCTTAGTAGAAGGTCAGTACATAGGCAGGTCGCCTAACAAATTCGGTAATGATAACTTTGATTTTAAACCTAGTAGCGGTGGACCTACAGTGTGTATTAATCATGCAGGACATTTAGCTTGGCTCATGGAGAATCATGTAGCTATAAGTGACAATGTGCAAGTGGTTTACAAAGGTAAACAGGTACTAGAAAGTGGAGCGTATGCAGGCAAGTCCTCGCATCAATTCGAGGTACTGGTAGCTGAGTCTGACTTAGCTACTCCAAGACCTGAGCCTGTAGCTAAAGCTGCTGAGTTTAAATCAGTAGCACCTACAAGTACTGTAGCACCTCAAGATAATTCAGGAGCTGTGGACTTATCGGGATTAGATTAGTTTTATAATTGTTTAGGGGTATCGGACTCGACTCACATCCTGTCATTCTACAAGTCCATATCCCTTTTTATTTTAACCAATACAACTTAGGGGTTTCTATGGCTAGTAAGACACTAGACACACGTTTATCATATTCATCTGCAAAGCTACTTAAAAATTGTAGTCAAAAATATCACTACTATAAAGTACAAGGTCTCAAGAAAGATGCGGACAGCACACAAAATGAAGACGCTTTCAATGTGGGTAAGGCTTTCCATTGGGTACTTGAGACTAATGGACATACTGAAAAGGATCTTCAGAAGCTAGTAGTAGCTGCCTGTAAGTCTTATGAAGTGGAAAGTCACCAGGCTATGATCCATGCAATGCTATTAAGATACTTACAAGTACATCAAAAGTCAGGGATGAAAGTTGTAGGCTGTGAGCTAGGGTTATCGACTCCAGACTTTATAGGTTTTATAGATGTGGTTTTAGCTGATGAAGAGGGAGGATGGTATATAGCTGATATGAAGACAGCTAAGATGATATCTGATATCACTATCGCAGGACTTGCTTTAGATGACCAACTTAACCTCTACGCATCCTTTGCTAAAGAAGTGTCTGTAGCTTACAAGTTAGACCTTAAGAAGTTTAAAGGCTGTAGATACAGAGTCACTAGCAAGTCAGTACTAAAGCGTAAAGGTACTGAGTCTTATAACGAACACGTTAGGCGTACTGCTAAGAATGTAAAGAGCTTTGATTACATTATACCTATTGAGATCATGGACCCTAAAGGGACTATGGCACTACACAAAAAACTACACGCTAAGTCTTTAAGACTTCGCAAGGGTACACTAAAACCTGAGAAGAATAGAGATCATTGCTCATCGTATTTCAGAAGCTGTGAGTGGTACTCTAATTGTTATGGAGATACATTTACTAATTTAAAAGACGCACTAGAAGTAGTGACAAGTGATAATGTGTGAGGAGAGTTATGGGCTGGGCTGAAGTATGGTTAGACATCAAAGGATATAATGGAAGATATCAAGTAAGCACTCATGGTAGAGTACGTAGTATAGACTGGGTTATCCCTTCTAGAATTAAAGGTAAATCTAACTTGAAAAAAGGATGTCTTGTAGAGCCACAGGTAACTGCTAAAGGCTATATTCAGGTTAGGTTATCTCACGTTGAAGGTAGAAAGACACGCACTGTACATAGGTTAGTTATGGATGCTTGTAGGCCTAATAGGTCCAAGAAACAAGTAAACCATATAGATGGGGTTAAGGCCAATAACCACTTAACTAATCTTGAGTGGTGTACTCAATCCGAGAATATGCGACACGCATTTAAGTTAGGTCTCCTCAGTAGGAAAGGATCTAAGCACAGTAGGTCTAAACTACATGAGGACGATATCCCTCAGATTAGATTACTCCTCAAGACTAAGAAGCAAAAAGATATTGCCAAGAAGTATAACGTGTCTATTCACTGTGTAAGCAATATCCACACAGGGAAAACATGGAGTCATGTGTGTTAAAATATAAACTTTATCCTCATCAAAGATCAGGTATCAAATATATCTTAGATCATAAATACTTAATCCTTAGTGATTCTATGGGTTTAGGAAAATCGCTACAGGTTATAGAGGCTATCAAGCGCACCAATTACAGAGCCTTGATAATATGCCCTGCATCTCTAAAACTAACGTGGGCTAGGGAGATAGGTACGTTTAGTGACTTAGTTATAGGTAAAGACATAGTAATCAAATCCTATGACTCTATAAAGAAGATGACCCCTGCTGAGTGGTCTACCTTTGGGTTTGTAGCAGGTGACGAAATACATTACGCCAAGAATCCTGATGCGCAAAGGACTCAAAGACTCCATGAATTAATGGAAGAGTCTCCCCCTCGTTACTTCGTAGGTATGACAGGGACACCCATCAAGGGAAGAGTACAGGAGTTTTGGAGTTTATTAATGTTATGCGCTTATAATCCTGAGCAAGACAATACACCTATGGATAAGTGGCAAAACTATTGGGACTTCTCTAGGCACTTCAGCAATCATTCAAGCTTTGTCATTAATGATAGAGTCGTTAATAAGTTTGAGGGACATAGAAATGTAACTGAGTTACGTGAGTTACTAGAAGGTAATTACTTAAGACGTAAAGCTTCTGAAGTATTAGACCTCCCTCCTATTATTAGAAAAGATATTCTGTTTAATGAAGATGAAATAGATAGAGCACTACAGACAAGGCTAGACTCTGATGCTAAGGCCTTCGCTACTTATAAGGTAAACAATGCCCTGGTTAAAGTTAAACCCACTATAGCCTATTGTAAGGACCTCTTAGAGCAGGGGGAAGGACCTATACTAATCTTCTCAGATCATGTGACACCTGTATGGGAGATAGCTAAGACACTAGGTAAGAAGTATAAGGTTAGGTTTATCACTGGAGAGATCCCAATGAGTAAAAGAGAAGAGTCTAAAGAGCTATTCCAAGATGGAAAGCTTGATGCTTTAGTATGTACTATTGGATCTATGTGCGAAGGCCACACCTTAACAGCAGCTAGTAATATGGTCTTTAATGATTTAAACTACGTACCTGGCACAATAGCCCAAGTTGAAAAAAGGATTCATAGAATAGGGCAGACTAAGACTTGTATCATTCATAGGATGTATTGGGGTAAGATGGACGCTTTTTTAGCGAAGACTTTAGATGAGAAGATAAAAACTCTAGTGGAGGTATTATAAGGATACTAGTCTCATCCATGAGACTAGACCCTATGACATTACACATCATTTCTAGCTCTAGGTCTATTAAATAAAACTAGCCTTAAATATAAGCAAGGTCTTGATTACTATCAGGGCATGATCTACATAATAGGGGACACTCAGCAGAAGCCTAATGTACGTAATAGCATGTTAGCATTTGCCCACCACATAGCAGACCTTAAACCTACTACAGTAATTCATCTTGGGGATCATTGGGATCTACCTAGTCTCAGCTTCTGGGATAAAGGTAAGAAGTCTCATAGACCTAAAACCTACATGAAAGATATGCAGGCAGGTAACAAAGCTATGGTAGACTTTTGGGATCTACTTCTTAAGCTGTGGCCTCGAGCTAGGACTAATTGTAAATTCATTTTACTTCGTGGAAACCATGAAGACAGAAGAAATAAAGCAATAGAATACTGTGAAGATCATTATGTAGATCTCTTAGAGAGTGTACAATTCAATGATAAGAAGTGGCATAAGGTAGTCCCCTTTCTTAAAGTTATTAAGGTAGAAGGTATAGAGTTTTCTCACTTCTTTGCTCAACCCAATAGTGGTAAAGCGATAGCAAGTGCAAAGCATCTACTTAATAAGAGGCATGTCTCCTGTATAGCTGGACACCTACAAGGCTTTGATTATGCAGAGGTGCTCCAGGGGAAAGATAAAACTATCCAATCTCTTATTATGGGTAGCTCCTACTATCATGATGAAACATATAAGTCTCATAATAATCATCATTGGAGGGGTATAGTTGTACTCCACAACACTAAGACATCTACAGGTTTCGACTTCTCTAGGTACTCTCTTGAGACCTTAGATACAATGTACAAAGGTAAGCTATGAAGACACTAATACCAAAGACATTTACTATAGGAGCTTTAGACTTTACAGTGAAACATGGTGACTTTGTAAGTGAGGGAAACCTAGGACACATGAAGTCTTTAGAAAGTGAGATAGTAGTTAAGACTATGTATGATAATGTCAAGGTAGGTAAGCAGCAGCAGGAGTTAACTTTCTTTCATGAGCTTGCGCATGTGTATATGAGTGTAATGAATGAACATGAGCTTAATGCTAATGAGCAATTCATAGATATACTTGGTCAGTTTATGTACCAATACTCTAAGACTGTTAAGTATAAGTAGTTATTTTAAGCAGGCCACCTAAAATCTAAGATCCTTTTTTTAGGATACTTAGCCACGCCTACTTTGTCTGATGTATTTCCACCTAGTAGAAATACATGAGTCTTAGATTCTCTTAGATAAAATCCTATGTGACCCTTCCATCCTGTTATTGAGCCTCTCCACAGTACTACTACACAACCTACTTTAGGTTCATCTAAAGACTTACCCCATCTTAACCAACTTCTCGCTAGAGCACTGTCAGTACCTTTTATACCTGCCTCTTTAAAGCACCAGTTTATAAAGCTTGAGCACCATGAAGTAGAATCACTACCAGCCTTCAAGCTAGTTGTCTGATGATACTCTAAGATCCTTGGATTATTACCAATCCCTAGTACTTCAGTAGTACCTAATTCCTCCCAAGCAATCTTAAACCACGCTGGAGTGTTTGGTAAATCAATAGGGGAAGGTGCAGATTTAGTCTTAAACCAACTACAGATACACATTATAGTGTACCTTCTATGTGATCGAATCTATTTTCTGTTTTTTTTAGATCACACTTCTTAGTCCTGAGACATGCCTCAAGGATGAACTTCTTAATCTCGCCATAGTCTTTGGCTGAGAAATAAATCATTCCGCCATAAGTGATCATGGTCTCAACCTCTAGTTCAGTCATTTCATAGGGAGCTTCGGTTATGGTATTATTGCAAGTACCACCCATGTTGAAAGGATAGCGTGTACATATTCTTACATCAGGTGGTTTAAGGGCACAACTAAAATTTAATAAGACTATCAGAAGCATCACGGATGCGCTTAAGAATTTCTTGCTTTTGTTCATCAGTTAAGTCTCCTTGTTGTCCGTCGGCCACCGCATCTTCGATAGCCTTAACCTGTTTATTTACTTCTATCCTAGAGTTTACAATCTGTATACCTAGAGCCGTCTGAGTTATTATAAATTTGGCCAGCTTACCTACGAAGTACCCCACAATGGGAGCTAAAAAACCACCGCCAAGAAAAGGAATCTTGGCGATGATAGCATTAACAATTTGTTTTTTTAGTAAGTCAACTAAAGCTGACTGGATTAAGTCGTTCAACTATCCTACTTCTCCGTCAAGATCGTCGATAACTTTAAGTAATGCTGGCTCAATTACTGGTAAGATACCAATAAGAATGTCATCATACTTGTTTTCTGTTGCTAAGAAAAAAGGTGGTAACGCTTTGATCACAGCTTTAACTAGGCTCATTGCAGCATCTTCTGCTACGTCCATACCTTGCTTCTTTAACTCTGCTAGTAATATTGCTTTCGGGTCCATGTGTATTCTCCTGTTTATGGTTTAATAAAAACTAATATGAATTGAAAGATACCAGTAATTAATACGGATGCAACTAGCGAACCGGAAATTATCTGCCATCTGAATTTTTTTATAAGCTCAACATCGGTCTTAACGTCCTTGATTACTTCATGTAAAGAGTCGAACTTCTTATTCGTTTCAGTAATGAAATACTCTACTAAAGACTTGTCCACGCTAACCCACTATGTGCTTGGTTAACAGCTTAAGATACTCAATTATCTGAGGTACATTTTTTATATTGTCTACATCAGAAAAAGCTAAGTCTAAATCGTCCTTATCTTTTTTTCTCTTAACTACCTTGGCCTCGTTCGCTGCTTTCTTAGTGGCCTTATCAGCATCCCCAGCCGCTTTAGCTGGAGCATTTACTGATACGACTTTGATGTCGTTACCAAATTTGTCTACATCATCAGTCACCACAGCATAAGCCACATCCTCTACTGGGATCTGGTTTGTGTATTCTATGATTGCGTCCGGTGGTCTTGCTGTACCCTTCTCTATTCTTTTTATGCCATCTCTAAGTATGATCCATGGTTTTAATGTAGACATCTATATTCTCCTTGCGAAAACTTTGTAGTAATCAAGTCGTAATGAGCTTGCAGCAGGTATAGCTGCTGTCATTTGTTTTAAGTAGTATGTTGTATCAGCGGCTACTGTTATTTCTGAAATAAAACTAGTCGTTAGATTCTGCATTATGTAGTTCCCATAAGGTGCTACCCCTGTATTCTGCCCATAGACTCTAGTCCCTTCGTTGTTTCCCGAGGCTGTATGTATGTGAGTAAATATGTCATTCGCAAAGCCAGGTACAGCTGCTGAACCTAGTCTATGCATCACGATAACTAAGACCTCCCAAGTACCCGTAAACAATTCAAAGCTACCTATGTCAAGCCAACCACCTGCTGTCCATGTTGGGTAGGTGAAAGGCTCACCCTGTAGCTCTACAGTGTCAGTCTCACCATACATACCGAAAACTGAGAAGTCTGGTATAGCTTTTATATCTACAAAATTTAAAGTACCCGCTACCACTAAGGCTCTAGATGCGGCCTCTCCATGAGCTGTTCTAATATCTATGTAATCACCCTTAACTAAATCTATAGTATCAGTGATTTGAGCACTAGGACCTTGCGCTGGAG
>Ga0208646_1000306_pt1 | contig 33111 bp, 33 predicted proteins | sample AntAceMetag02UK8_FD_184762 | JGI IMG/M metagenome (GOLD analysis project Ga0208646, IMG submission 184762) | Saline lake microbial communities from Ace Lake, Antarctica - Antarctic Ace Lake Metagenome 02UK8 (SPAdes) (version 2) | ecosystem: Environmental > Aquatic > Non-marine Saline and... | reverse complement strand
GGGTGAATCACTAAGGAAAAACATCAAACTAAAAGGTTGAAAATTAACTAAATTGCCCTTGAAAATATCGTGAAAATAGTGGCACGGTATCATCATCACAGGTGGCACTGTATCACCGGCATACATAGTTTTCCGGAATTATGAAAAAGAATAATTGGGATTACACACTGGATAAAAGTTCATTGAATAAAATTCATCCATTATTTAATGATGATTTGGAGAGAATATCTAATCTGGCTAAAAATGGAATCTTATTTGCCGCGAGAGAAGGCTTCATACATTTTAACAAATCGCACAGCTCAAAACACTCCAGTGAATTTGATGTCGCCATCAGGCACATAGATCTCACCAAGTCCGATTCTATATTATTTGATGGGAATTTCATTTCGGAGGGAGTGGTCATTAAAGAACAATCTGATGATAATATTCCTGAACTGATTTATGACAATAATTCGCTTTACTTTTCCTATTCCGCTTTGGAGTTTGACGATATAAAACCCCTCTATAGATATAAACTTCAAGGATATGAAGATGAGTGGTCTATTTGGACAAATACAACAGAAAAGGAATACACAAATTTGCATGAAGGGAAATATACTTTTGACGTAGAAGCCAAAAATGCTACTGGGATCCATTCACCCATTGTTTCGTACCAATTTGAAATCCTTGCTCCATGGTACAGAAAGTCATGGGTGATCATATTTGGATTGATCTCCACATTAAGCCTGTCATTTTGGATGGTTTATTTCAATCGGAAGAATAAAAAAATAATCACCAAACAAGAGAAAGCATTGATGTCCCAAGACCTTCAACTCAAAGAGGTCTCTGAAAAATCAAAAGAGCAGATAAATCTCTTAAAAAATGAAAAGTTGGAAAATGAAATTCGACATAAGAAAACGCAGCTCGCAACAACAACTATGAACTTGATTGATAAAAATGAATTTATCAATAACATTCAGAAAAATATCGATGATTTAATGCAAGAAAAGTCGGAGCAAAAATCAAGACAAAGATTAAGAAAAATATTTAACGATATCGAAAAAAACAAGACGGAGGATAAAGGTTGGGGTCAATTTGAATTGCATTTTAACGAAGTAAACGATGGATTTACTAAAAAACTCAGATCACAATTTGAGGCGCTCTCTCCTCAAGAAATACGATTGTCTATTTATCTTAGAATGAATCTTAGCACTAAAGAAATTGCCAATTTAAGTCATGTTACCACTAGGGCCGTGGAGATGTCGCGGTATCGGCTAAGAAAGAAATTGAGTCTAGACAAAGAGACTAACTTAATTGACTTTTTGATGAAAATGTAATCCGCGCTCCACGGTTACGGCAATAGCAAATGCTGTCAATACCGAAGCATTCTAATTCAAGCATCTGGCATCTACAGTTTTGATTTAGGTTTCGGGACAACAGGGTTTTAAAAGCCAAAGGGTGAGCGTCAACAACCTCTGAAGCAAGCCTACGAATGATGAAGGCAGATAATTGTTTTTTTTGATGTAAGCATCAGGCAATAGTATCCGCAAACTGAGATTTAATATGGACAACACTTTTCCGTCTCCTAAGCAGCCCATGAAATCAATTGACTTATTGGTAAAAAAGTAATTCTCGGAGTAAAAGAATTAACTAACGTGTCAATTGGTCGAGTCTTAATAAGCTCATTATAACTACTTAGATGAAAAAACTCGCTTACTCTTGTATCGGAATCGGAGGCGTTCTCGCACTTTTGATCATAGCTAAAAGTATCCTGATCCCTTTAGTGTATGGGCTTGTTCTCTGGTTTTTGAGTCGCTTTTTCAAAAACCTTTTGCAGAAGATACCAATACTGAAAAAGCAAGTGCCCAACTGGCTCGTCAATGCCTTCGTTTTTGCGATGGTTTTCGTAGGATTAAGTTTGATTTCAGGCATGATATCCCGCAATATTGCTGCGCTACTAGAAAACAGTGATGTCTATAAAGCCAACCTTGAGAAAATACTGAACATCCTCAATGCCACTTTTCATATTGATCTTGCGGCCCAAATTTCTTCTACAGTAGAAACATTTAATTATGCGTCCTTATTGGGTAGCCTAGCAGATTCACTTTCGGGAGCATTAGGAGATTTTATTATGGTCGTACTATATGCAATTTTTATATTTTCAGAGGAATCAAGCCTCTCGGGAAAAGTAAAAAAGCTGTTTAATGATCCTATGCAATATGAGCGGTCAATGGCTATTCTGAGCAAAATAAACCAAGCATCGAGCGACTATATTAGGTTAAAAACATATGTAAGTATTATGACGGGTCTGGTAGGTTTTATCTTTCTTAAGGTAATGGGTGTGGATGCCGCCTTTTTCTGGGCCTTCCTCATGTTTGCACTCAACTATATCCCCACGGTTGGCTCCTTAATCGCCACGCTTTTCCCAGCTTTTTTTAGTTTGGTTCAGTTTGGGGAATTTGGACCATTCCTCATCATACTATTAGTATTAGGAATCATAGAATGGCTGATCGGTAATATGATTGAACCAAAACTGATGGGTAAATCCTTAAACCTAAGTCCTTTGGTTACCATCTTGGCCCTGATTGTATGGGGACAGGTTTGGGGTATCACAGGAATGTTATTAAGTACGCCCATTACAGTCGTCATGGTGATTATTTTTTCACAATTTAAGGATACACGCGGAGTAGCTGTACTCCTATCCGAAAATGGGGAGATTGATGATATTTATGATGCTGAGAGCCGTCATCCTATTTAAACCTAATTACTAAGCAGCGTCTGTTTATCGAAATTTTTCTTTTAAGAATACTTTACAATTTCTAACACGCAACGAGTTTAAGTGTGGGTTATCAGCGTAACCGGAGTATAAGTGGTGTTCATAAGCGTGAAGGTCAAAGCGCCTTTGTATCCTACAGGTCATAGTATCAATCTCGAATTTGAGGTGGATAAGCTTTCGAACATCGTTTTAGAAATATTCAGTGTGTCAGGACAAAAAATGGATACCTACGAGCAAGATCACTTTGCCGCTGGCACACATGTTTTGCGTCATGATGTTGCGCTGCTTCCTGTCGGCGCATATTTTGTTCCTCTAAACCAATATGATTTTGAAGGGGCTTTGTTACAAAAAAGTGTCGTGAAATTTTTGAAGCGATAGTGACTAAGAGCTCTGTGAATCGTGGCTTGAGCATGGCTGATTACATGAACAAAAAACAGCCAAGGTCTATATTTGGATCTTGGCTGCTTTTTTTATCCCTAATAATAGTTGTGTTATTAAAACTCAAGAACCTAGAAGCGAGCTATCGAGGTATGAAGATGGATAATGCTTTTTATTCGATGCAAGGAATGGGGAATGAAAAACCCTTTGCCTTTTTTGTAAGGATGGGTGCAAGCGGATGATTGCGTAAAATTCATCAGATCAATGCGGGACTACCAATCTCGATTCTCTTTCCCTTCTCTATCAATGTAGTATATACCTCTTGAATCGCTTACTGCAGCAATTGATTCGTAGAATTCGATAAAGCTATTGTAAACGAAAGGGATTCTTAAGTGAGCCTGCTTATCAATAGCTCCCCAGTATTTATCCCTGCACACACTCGCCAAGACATCTGAAAATCCCCAGACTCGATCAAATACTGTTGGTACAATTATATCAAAATTCAGATTTATGAATCCGTATTTTTTGTCCTTAGAAATAGATGCATAGCCCTCATAAAAAATTCCAATATGTTCATACTCCATAGGAAGAATTATCTCTCCCTTATGATCTACAATACCGAATCTATTATTGCTATTTGCAATTGAATAATGATGATTGATTGGAGCAAATACATTAATTCTCTAGCTGTGGAAAAGGGTATTCCCCTGATTATCAATTATTAAATGTTCTACTTCACTTTTGAATTTGAACAATCCTGAAATGTATTCGGCCCTGTCAAATGAAAAGGGAAGTACTACTTTATTTTGATTGTCGATCACCCCATATTTTCCTTTAAGCCCAGCTAAAAGTAATTTTCCACTAATAAGCAGTGAACTATAAATCAATGGAATTTGCTCCTCGCCATTTTGATCTACCAGACCATCGAGCTTGCTTGTTTCATCGCAAAACTTTCCTACGACAGCAAAACCATTGTGAAAATCAGAAACAAAGTCATATTGACATCTTATGATAGTTTCTCCTTTTATATTAATAAATCCCAATTTCCAATCTGTTTGGATGGCTGCCAAGCCCTCATGGAAGTTATGGAAATAATCATAGACCATTGAGACTACAAGAAATCCTTTATGGTCAACAAATCCACATTTATTACTACTTGAAACCGCCGCTAGGTCATTACTAAATACACGGTAATCAGAAAATTGCGCTTCGATGACTAAGTCCTTAGTACCATACCTAGCATAGCCCCATTTTCCATCTGAGACGTAGGGCATAAGTGATGGCTTAAAAAGGTTGAATTGAAAAGGTGGAGTCGAAGTATTCAATCTAGTATGCGTTGATGCTTAATATCGTTAAAAAACACATTTTTTAATAATGCAATAGGTTTTGAGTTTTAACAAACTCATATGATTTGCGTGTTTAAGTCAAAATAAAAATTCTCCTTTTAAGAAGGAGGATTTGCTATGCCCCAAAATGGGGCTGAAACCACCGATCTGCTAAAATTCAAAGCGCTGTTGTTGGTCCTCCATTCGTTTTTCCTTTTTCTCTTAATACTTAACATAGTGCTTAATCATTTCCTCATCTAGGCCTATCGTAATTGCAAAATAACCTCACGCCCAGAAATGATTCCCCCAATAGGGACGCTGCTTTAGTTGTGGGTATGACTTGAAAAGTTTAATAGCAATCTTACAATTCAAAATAACCATTAAGGTCGAAACTGAAACCTTCGGTGGTATAGATACAATCAAATGAACATGATCATCCTGCACATTTAACTCCGCTACTTCGCATACTTTCCAGTCACAAAACCTTGTTATTTTATCTTCAACAAAGCTCTTATAAGCCCCTTTCAAAACTCGAAATCGATACTTCGGCACCCAAACCAAATGATAATCACACTTATAAATAACATGGCTTTGCTTGCCATATTTGCTCATTTATACAAAGTATGTATGCCGGTGATACATTGCTAAAGATAAAAAAGGCTCAGCCAATAGAACATGACCACCGTCAAAGACGGTGGTTTTTTAAGATGAAATAAATAAGCCTAATTCAAATCAGTACCTTTTGCTTCCAAATACTAAATTATGATAAATCGGGGATTATTGGAGATCTTCGTTGGACACAACAGTCTAAAAGTTATGAGGTGATCCAATTCGAAATTAATGGTAAATATGGATCAAGCTTTCATACTGGCGCTGCATTTAATCAATAGATCGTTAATAGCAAAGCAGAGCTGGCAAGACTAACTTCCACTTTTTATTCTGGAGTTAAGAATTATAAAACGATGCAACACGCTTATTTACATAATCCCCACGAGGATCCCATGAGTTAGTTGTTGCTATCAAATAAGGGTTATCATAGCGCTATCGTGTTGTTTATTACAAATTGACAGGTAGTGAGTATTGTAAGCAAACCTTTGACACCTTTAGCCTCCAAACAGAATGTTTTCCCAGGGAAAATAGCCTCTCAGGAAGAGGTGTAACCGCTTACATGGCTTCTATTGCTGGGGAAATCAAATTGGGTAAAGCACGCATTGAGTCGGGAGTTGATTATCTGGATGGTACGAAAGGCGATGAAACTTCAAAGAATTCATTTGCTCCTCTTTTTGGAAAAAACAACAAATTTTATGGATTTGTGGACTAGTTCTTTGCGGGCAATGGACATAATAAGGTGGTATTATCAAGTTCATTTTTGAAACATATTTTAAACTTAATGATATTAGTAATAAAGCTGCTCATATTCATTATTTGCAGTCGACAGTAGATTTAGTCAATTCAGATGGTATTACCGCTTACGTTTATTTTAGATATCGAGTTGGATCTGGTCTACAACTTAGCCGATGCTGAATAAGTAAACCTGAAAGTTGGTTTCTTCGATGCTCAGTGCTTTTGAAAGCATGGAAATAATTAGGAATGTGTCTTCAGACACTTAAACATTTGGGCTCGGAACATGCTTCCCTTCTAAACAGTACTTTTTAAAACTGCAGATCCTGAAGCTGAAAATCAAGACTTCTAAAGATCAATTAAATTTTATAAAAAAAAGGTTATTTATTTAATCTTAATACTCTTTTTTTATGCTTTTTGCTAATTTGATCACTGCTTTACCGAGGGACTCTGCACTTAGGAGATCCATAAATTGAGAAAAGCTTATGTCGTGGTAAGTTCTTACGGTTCCTTTTCTTTTCCCTGATTTATAAAGAACATCAAGTCTCCTATCGCTTTTATTATATTCTAATTTTTCTATAAGTGAGGAGTTAGGAGTAATATTTATTTCTTTTACTGTTGTTGTATTAATTTCTACTGTCATCTCGTTTTACTGGCGTTAAAAGACGGATAATTTAAAGCTCAAAACTAATTGTTAAAAATTAAATTTAATCGTAAGATTCGATAAACGCTATTATTCCTAGATAAACAAGATCTTTTATTGGTCAAGCCATTCTTTGAATTGCCCTACCCTTTCTCTGGCTACAATTACTTGCTCCTCCTCAAACTGGTCTACCACAACTTCCAATCGAGAATTAGTAAAAGCTATTATATCCTTGATATAGTCGAGGTTAATGATGAATTTCCTAGATATTTTAAAAAATTTCTCACTACTCAATACTTCGTCCGCTCTATCTACAGAAAAGTCGATTAAATATTTTCTTCCTTGTTTAGTAAATATATAGGTGGCCTTATCACTACTGTAAACCAACTGTACATCTGAAGTATCGATGGTTTTTAAATGCTCTCCTACTCTGACAACAAATCGCTCTTTGCCTTTTGGCTGCATTGATTTGATGAGCTGCACAATATCACTTTGGCTGTTAGACTCCTCACGATCAGATATCTTATGCCTGAAATTTTCCTCAAACTTTTTAATGGCATTTTCTAACTCCTTCTCATCAATGGGTTTCAATAAGTAGTCCACACTATTAGCCTTAAATGCCTTAACAGCATATTGGTCATAAGCTGTTGTAAATATGATAGGAGACGTTACTTTTATTTGGTCAAATATGTCAAATGAGTTACCATCAGCAAGTTGAATATCCATGAATAACAAATCATACTTCAGCACTGGTAAGGAGATAGTTGCACTCTCTACAGAATCAAATTTTGCAACAAACTCATAGTCTGGTCTAAGCTCTTCAATCATTGCCCTTAGTCTTTTGGCTGCTAATTGCTCATCTTCAATCACGATAAATTTCATGTTCCCTTAGATTTTATGCTAATTTAGATTTGTTCTGTAATGCTGGAAGGCGAACTTCAAACACATTATTTTCTTTAATGATCTCGATGGATTTTTTTGTTAAAAACTCATACCTAGCTTTTAAATTATTCAACCCAATACCAGTGGAGTCCTTTGTAAGTTTTTCTTGAATATTATTCCTTATGGAATAATAATTCGCATTTATGGTCACTTCCACGGTCAAAGGGTTCTTTTCTGAAACTACATTATGTTTAATGGCATTTTCAACCAATAACTGAATTCCTAAAGGTGGAATTATGCCATCGAAATTTCCCCGATTGATTTCCACTTTTAAGTTTTCTCCAAATCGGATCTGCTGTAGAAAAATATAATTATCGAGAAAGGCTATTTCATCATCAATGGGTACTAATTCCTGATCTTTTTTATCCAAAACATATCTGTATACTTGAGACAGTTTCTTGATAAACTTTACCGCCTTATCCTGATCATCATAAACCAAGGAAGACAAGGCATTCAGAGAATTAAAAAGAAAATGAGGGTTAACCTGATTTTTAAGAGATTCATATTGAGATTTTAGACTGTCATTCTTGAATTGTTCCATCTTGATGGCCGCTTGTCGCCATTCCATCAAAAATGCTCGTCCATGAAAAAATGTACCAATCCCCAGCGTGATATAAATTGTATAACTAAAACTACCCCACTGTAATAAATTGATAAGTTGCCAAAAGCCAATTTCACCAAAAATCACAAAAAAAACAACGTCGAGTATTATTACTGCTGTTACGATGTATATCACTGTAATGACTAAAGTAAGTAAAAAACGAATCAATGGTTGTTCATTCCAAAGAATACCGGTCTTATCCATCAGCGTGACCATAAACTCACTCCCTTTCCACATCACCAGCCAATAGCTCCCTTTTAGAAACAAGTCTCTTATACTAAAATGATCTTGACCCATGAGAAAATACTCTATGAACACCACTTGAAATAATCCCCCAAAAACAAATATCAGAGAATATTGAATGAGCGCTCTCTGCCAGCGCTCAGCTTGATGGTAAAATCTCATTGATTACAATTTTTTACACTGAATTGTGCGCTATTGTTTCCCCACGAAGGGTAAACGGTTGATTCGTTTGATTTGCTTTCAAAAAGTGCTACCGCATTATTGATATACTCGCATGCCTTGTCCGAAGACGAACCAAAGAATTGTGCTGTTCCATATTCCATTTGTCCCATAAAAAGTAACGCTCGTGGATTTGAATTGTCAAAGATAATTGCCTTTCTGAATAGTCCAAATACAACTGGAGAAAGTGATTGTCCCCTAGTCCCAGGATCGGCAGATAAGCGCATCATCTGAATGAACCCCTCTAAGGCCAAAACCTCCGCGTTTTTATCAGCATTCTTTATCTCACCAATTTGATCTAAAGCTTCTTGGTAATACGTTTCTTGTTCCTGCCCCTTCAGCTTATTGCCTATGATCATATTTGCTTGCGCTCTGTAATAAACAGGTAGCCATTGGTCTGGCTCATTTTTGGCAATACGTTCAAAATAATTAGCAGCATTTGCATAATCTGAAATAGTAGCGGACTTTTCCATCATGGCTTTCCCTTTTAGGATAGCTTTTTCAAATTTTGAATGCTGCCCGTGTACATTTAGGATAATTAAAAGGCTAAAAAAATAAAGGAGCGTTTTCATATTAGTTAAGTTTTATTGTTTGTACGATTAAGGACTGATTAACTTCAAAAACACATTCAGAATAATCAGGTGGTCCGAATCGCCCGTCCGCATCATTCGAAAAGGCGTAATCTTCTGTAGGTATCCCAAGCATATTTTTATCCATCGTATTATTCCCGTTGGAATCATGATATAAACTGAAGGTATAGCTCCCGAACGGCACATCTTTGAAGTAGATCACAGTTTCCTCATTTTCTACTTTTTTAGAGGCTGCCATAAAATTTTCAGCCATATAAGTAGACTCAGAGTTATACAAGCTTAATTTGACTGTGCCTGTTATTTGTTCAAAACCCACTATAATAATTTTCAGCTCTCCAAGGTCTTGTGACTGAATAAAATAAGTTCCAAAAACGAAGAGAAGTGTGAGTGTTAGTTTTTTGATTTTCATGATTGATAAAGGTTATTTTTTTGATTAAAGATTTTCTAATTGGTCATTGTACTGCCCAAGGGTTATAAAACATCCTAAAAAAAGGAATCTTGGTGCAGGCATTCTTTGCGTTTGAACTTGATAAGTACCTTGATTATTTGGCGTTTCTGAAAACTGGTAGCCAAATATCTGTTCTAAGCCAAGGACATTATTTACGGACAAGTACATGATTAGATTTCTATTGGGCAGCCAAGCCATATTATAGCTCAAGTCATGAAAAGCACGGGTCCTGCTTTCATTAAATCCTTGTCTTTCAGGATGATCATAAGGCCGACCGCTTGAAAAGGAATAAGTCATCCCTATTTGTGTTTTGAGTCTGCTAAACCATCGTTTAGCCACTATCGAAATGTTGTGATTTGTGGCGAAAGAAGGAGATGCCGGATCATTATAATCAAGATATTTTCGTTCGGATTTTAAGTAAGAGTAGGTTACCCAATAATCAATATTTTTAACCCCACCTCTATCTCTCCAGAAAACATCCAAACCATATGCGTACCCATATCCATCATTGCCAAATGTGTTTGCATTTGATCTTTCTTCATAGGAAATAAGCTTTTCATAGTCTTTGAGATAAGCTTCCACTCTAAAGACGGTTTTCTCCTTTACTCTTTGAAAATTGAACATATAATGATCTGCTCTTTCTTGAGATAGTTCCGAAACCAATTTCAAATAATCGTTTTGAGGATCCTGAAAAAAGCGTCCTGTAGCAAATGAGAATTGATCTACATCATTCAACTTATAAGCGACCGATAACCTTGGGGAGGCTGTTGCGTCAGCTAAATAATTATCTTGTTCAAGCCTTAACCCAGCTCTCACAACAATATTTTCATTAAAATAATAATCTAACTCCGCATAACTCGCAATTCTGGTTTGATCAAATTCAAATACATAACCTTCATCTTCATCTGTCATTATATTTTGCAAGAAACCTCTTTGAAAAACATCAACTCCAGATTTGAGAAATACCTTATCATTAAAAGTGTGGTCCCATTTAAACTTAATATGGGCATGATTAACTCTGCTATCTATGGCTGTTTGGTCAATATCAAATGAATCGTCATTGGCTGTGCCTGATATTCCTACAGAGATAAAATCACTTTTGGACAATGGCTTTTCATAGGTTATTTGAAAAAATCTGAAATCATTTGTAATGTCTATTTCTCTGGTTCCTGACTCATTAAGTACGGTGGGTTCTATGAAATGCATCGTATTTCTGCTCAGCATTCCTAATGATCGCAATTTTGAACCATCATCAAAATCTTGTTTCCAAGAAAAAACAGCATCCAGTGATCTCGGTGATGCTTCCCACTCAATTCTTTGAGAAACTATTGCATTGTAAGGTGACAAATCTGTGAATCCGACTTTAGCATAAAAGCTTCTGTCATCCTTCGCTTGAACAGTAGATGCATCTAACCCAACCGACATTATTGAGATATCATATCTCGAATTGAGGTCAACATCTTTTGATTTTAAGATCAATGCGGAAGATAATGCTTGTCCGTACTCTGCACTATATCCTCCTGTGCTGAAATATGTGCCTTTAAACAAGAATGGTGAAAACCTTCCTCTTGTAGGTAAATTTTGTCCCGTTGTTCCGTAAAAATTAGCTGCCTCTACCCCATCAATATAGACTTTGGTTTCTTCAGCTGAGCCGCCTCTAACGAATAGCCGACCGTCTTGAGCGTTTTTCTGCGTGCCTGGCAATGTTGTCAATGCACCAGCAATGTCCGCACTAGCTCCTGCAGTCATTGCCACATCTAAACTACTCAGCACAACCGCTTTTTTTTCATCGCTAGCCTCAAACACACCTGCAGTTATGGTCACCGCATTAATGGCATTAAATGCTGCAATCATGGTAATGTCAAATTCCAAAATAGCATGAACATCAATAGCTTTCTCAATAGTTTTAAAACCGATAAAGCTAATAATGAGCACCTGATCTCCCGTCTCAGAGGTTTCAAATTGAAAGAAGCCATCTATATCTGAAGTGGCGCCATCATAAGTCTCCTTAATATATATGTTGGCGCCAATAAGAGATTCTCCTGATTCGTCATGCACATGTCCGCTAATAACACCAGCATCCACTTGAATTGATAAAAAGAAAAAGAAAAAGAATGGCAGCAATCGTTTCATGATTCAAACTTGAATAATCATGAGAAACAAATAAATTGTTATTTACCGAACTGTTGAAAACCTATGACGAATTGTAAATCAAGAGCGTAGAAGAAAGCTATCAAGGGATGAAGTTGGATAATTGCCTTTTTATTCAATGCAAGCATCGGACAACAAAACAAACGACGAATTCAATGGAATCGCTAGTCAATGCTGTAAACAAAAGAAGTAAAATAATTTCCAAATATGCGGAATTACATTATAACGTAGCTTGATCAAACTGTATAAAAAGATTTTACAAAATAGTATGCATGCATAACATTTTATTTCTATATTTGAGATATAGTATGCATGCATAACAAATTGAATAACCCAGAATCATTATTAAATATGGAAGCAGTAGCCGAAAAAGAAGCAATTAAAGGAGGAGAGTTCCTTGTTAAAGAAACAGAAGCGCACGATATCTTCATTCCAGAAGAGTTTTCAGAGGAGCAAAAAATGATGGCTGCTGCCACTCAAGACTTCATTGATAAAGAAATTACCCCTAATGTTGAGCGTATAGACAAACTTGAGACTGGTTTAATGCCTTCTCTAATGGAGAAAGCTGGTGAGCTCGGTTTACTTGGAGTCGCTATTCCTGAGGAATACGGTGGGTTGGGTATGAATTTCAACTCAGGCATGCTAATGGCTGATATCATCGCAGCTTCCGGGTCATTTTCTACCGCTTATGGTGCACATACTGGAATAGGTACCCTACCTATACTTTATTATGGCAGTGAAGATCAAAAGACAAAATACCTTCCCCTACTATCCTCAGGAGAATGGAAGGCGTGTTATTGTTTAACTGAGCCAGACGCTGGATCGGACGCCAATTCAGGTAAAACCAAAGCTGTACTCAGCGAAGATGGAAAGCATTACATAATCACTGGACAAAAAATGTGGATCAGCAATGCAGGATTTGCAGACCTTTTCATTGTCTTTGCTAAAATCGAGAATGACAAAAACCTTACTGCATTCATCGTAGAGAAAGAATATGGTGGCATCACCATGAATGATGAAGAAGTAAAACTAGGAATTAAAGGATCTTCTACACGCCAAGTATTTTTTAATGATTGCAAGGTTCCTGTCGAAAACATGCTTTCTGAAAGAGAAAACGGTTTTAAAATAGCGGTCAATATTTTGAATATTGGTAGAATCAAACTTGGTTGTGGTGTGATCAACGGATGTAAAACAGTAGCATCACAAGCTACCAATTACGCTAACGAAAGAAAACAATTTGGTGTTTCAATCAGCAGCTTTGGCGCTATTCAGACGAAACTTGCTAACATGGCAACTAAAACGTATGCATGTGAATCTGCCTCTTACCGAGCTGGACAAAATATAGATGATAGAATTGCCAGTCTAATAGACGAAGGAATGGATGCCAGTAAATCCAAACTAAAAGCTTTAGAGCAGTTCTCCATAGAATGTGCGATCATAAAAATACATGGTTCTGAGGTCCTTGATTACTGTGTGGATGAAGGAGTTCAGGTATATGGTGGTATGGGATTTTCAGAGGATGCCCCAATGGCTAGAGCTTATAGAGATGCCCGGATTACAAGAATTTATGAAGGGACCAATGAAATCAACCGAATGTTGATTGTAGGTATGCTTTTCAAAAGAGCAATGAAAGGTGAAATAGATCTTTTCGGACCGGCAATGGCTGTTGGAAAGGAACTAACGTCAGTTCCTTCTTTTGATTCACCAGACATGAGTGTTCCTCTTGCTGAAGAAAAAGAAGTACTAAAGAAAATGAAAAAGGCGGTCTTAATGGTTGCGGGTAAAGCAGCTGAGACGTTTGGCCCTACACTGAATGACGAACAAGAAATATTGATGCACATTGCTGATATGGTCATCGAAACCTATGTCGTAGAGTCGACTATTCTGAGAACTGAGAAGTTGATGACCCTTTATGGCGAAAGTGGTAGTAAAATGTATCAGGATATGTTAGCTCTTTATATGCATGAAGCCATGACTAAAATAAAAAATCATGGAGATGAAGCTGTGGCATGTTTTGCTGATGGTGATGAGATGAAAGTTATGCTAATGGGAATGAAAAGGTTTACTAAAATGAACCCTGTAAATACCAAGAACAAGCGTAGAGCAATTGCAAAAGTCATGATTGAGGCTAATAAATTTCCTTACAGTTTATACAGCTAGGATTTATTTAAAGGAGATGATTTAAAATCCCAAGCCATTAATTGGTTTGGGATTTTTTTATGTATTGTCTATTTCTGTTTTCTAAGAGTTTTTTACTCTATAATTTTATAAAAAAACCGCTGTTCACACTTATGGAATCATTCAAAAAGCTCACCACCAAAGAAAAGGCATTATTACTGAATCTTGAGGACCGTATTTATGGCACCATAGCGGAAATCGGTGGTGGACAAGAAGTAGCAGATCATTTCTTTAAAGCAGGTGCTGCATCAGGTACAATTGCTAAAACTATGTCAGCTTATGATATGACATTTAGTGATGCCATCTATGGCAAGAGCAAGAGATACGTTTGTGAGGAAAAGCTCATGAATATGCTGAATAGGGAGTATTCATTGCTCTCTCAAAGACTCACTGGGAGAGCAAAACGTTCTCATTTTTTTGCATTTGCAAATACGGTTGAAATAATTAACTATAAAAGAACAAACGAAGCACATGGCTGGATTGGTCTTAGATTCCAAAAACACCCAAATTCGAAACCAAACGACTGTTTAATACATGTTATTCTAAAAGACAATGATCCTCTTTGGCAGCAGCAAGTCTTAGGAATTGTTGGTGTGAACTTACTTCACGCTTGCTATAGTCATGCCGAACCAGAAGATATCATTAGTTCCCTTACTGAAAATATCCACCGCAGTAGATTAGAAGTGGATATGTTTAAAATTGAAGGGCCTGATTTTCATCATGTTGACAACCGGTTAATGGCGCTTTTATTAGTGAAAAATGGTCTTACCCACGCAACCATGTTCGGTTCTAAAGGAAATGTAATGCAACCATCAGAGGCATTATACAAGAAACATGTTTTTGTGCTGAGAGGAAGGTTTAGACCTGTGACCCATGTGAATGTAGATATGATGATCGCCGGAATGCGTGCTTTTCGAAAAGAAACGGACGTTGAAATAAAAAATGTTATCCCATTAGTTGAGATCACCCTCAATGACCTTACGCTCGGTGGTGTTGTGGATGAGAATGATTTTTTAGATCGTGTTGATATATTATGCTCGCTTGGTCAAAATGTTTTAATCTCAAACTATCAAGAGCATTACAAGCTTGCCTCCTACCTTTCCAAATTCACCAAGCACAAAAGACTTGGAATAGTACTGGGTTATTACAACCTCCAGAGGATCTTTGATGAGTCATATTATGAAAACCTTCCTGGAGGTATTTTAGAATCTTTCAGTAGACTGTTTGGTAGCAATGTGAAGCTCTATGTTTATCCCACTTACAAGCAAGGCACTACAACAATACAATCTTCTGCGGAATTCCTTCCGGCAAAACACCTTGAACATCTTTTCAAATATTTACAAGACAATGATAAAATCGCCGATATCAAAGAAGCCAAATCAGAACACCTTCATATCATCTCCGATGATGTTCTAGAAATGATTCAAAGTAATGATAATGGTTGGGAAGTGTTTGTTCCAAATAGAGTAGCTGAAGCCATCAAAAAAAATCACCTTTTTGATTTTCCTTATGAAGTGCCTGAAGATGAGGAAGATGTTTTAGATCAATAAGTTTTTTCACATTGTGAAATTATTATCTTTGGCTTTTAATAAAAATAAAAGATGGCGAATAGAGGATCATTTAGTAGCAAGTTAGGTTTCGTACTTGCTGCAGCAGGATCAGCAGTTGGACTTGGTAACATTTGGAAATTTCCCTTCGAAGTAGGACTTGGAGGCGGTGCAGCCTTCGTTCTGATGTACCTTCTATTCTGTTTTATATTGTGTTTCCCTGTTATGGTTACGGAAATAGCGATAGGTAGAAAAACTCAGAAAAATGCAGTCGCTGCATTTACCGAATTGGGATATGCAAATTGGAGGGTCATTGGAATCCTCGGATTACTTTCTGGTGTCATTATTCTATCGTTTTACAATGTTATCGCTGGTTGGGCATTTGGCTATCTCTTTGAAATGATTCAAGGAAACTTTGCGGTAGCCGAAAATTTTGGCGCATTCACAACGGACTTTATTAAAGTTGGAACATATGCGATCATATTTATGATATTTACAGGCTTTTTTGTTTCCAAAGGCGTTTCTGGTGGTATTGAAAAATTAGCGAAAATTTTAATGCCCTCCCTAATCACCATGATTACTCTTTTAGTGATATATGCCCTTACACTTCCCAATGCGTTTGCTGGTGTTGAATTCTATTTGGTTCCAGATCTTTCACAAATTGAAATGTCGACTGTTGGTGGCGCTTTAAGACAAGCATTCTTTTCCTTATCCTTGGGTATGGGTGCTTTAATTACTTATGGCAGCTACTTGTCTAAAAATGATAATATCATCACATCAGCAGCGTTCATTACGCTAGCAGATGTTGGCATTGCGTTTATCGCAGGCTTAATGATTTTTCCGCTTGTAGCTTACAATAATGGTGGTGATATGAGTTTGGTATCTTCTAGCCAAGCTGGCCCTGCATTGATATTCGTGACACTTCCAGGTGTTTTTCAAGCCTTGGGCCCTACACTTGGTTCTGTTGTTGGAGGGTTTTTCTTTCTCCTCCTATCCTTTGCTGCTCTTACATCAACAGTCTCCTTATTGGAAGTCCCAGTGTCTTACGTCATCGACGAATGGAAACTACCAAGGTTAAAAGCGGTGACGCTTGTAGGCGTCATAATATTTATAGTGGGAATACCTTCTTTGCTGGCAAATGGTGCTTCTGATTTTTTCGGAAATGCATTTAAATTGCCTGGTTCTTCTGACTTTCTATCTATGGCCGCACAGCTTGCTGATATATTCCTATTGCTTGGAGGTTTTTTGATCGTATTCTTTGCTGCTTATGTGTGGAAGAAAGAGAACTTAGATGAGGAAATAGCCTCAGGATATGAGGGATATCATGCCAGTTTCATCAAAAAAGCGTTGAACATAGGTATCCTTTATATCTGCCCAGTTTTGTTATTTACCCTTTTTATAATTGTATTACTTAATAATTTCTTTGGGATTTCAGTGATCTGATTACTTCTTACGAAATACTCCCGGATATTCTTCATCAAAATAAGCAACATATTCACCAGAAGGTAAGCTTGTTACGTCTATTTCGACACCACGTCCAGTCATAACAAGCTTTCCTCCACCGTCGTAAATTTTATACTCTGCCCCACGGGAGAGGAAGAGTTTTGAATCCGTAGCGGTCGGTCTAAAGGTTACCTCATCTGGATAGAAATGCATATCTATATCGCGTGAGTTTAAATATTCCCCGGTAGAGAAGATATACTTAATTCTAAATTTATTAGGTCCATGGCTTAATATTGGATGATATTCATACTCAGCTCCACCAAACACTCCTTTTGCTTCAATGGTATCTTGTTCGGTCCATAATCCCATTTCTATTTTTTCTACAATATAATAGCTTGTTTCTTTTTCTCCCTGGCTCTCCCAACTAAGCAACGTATCCATAAGATCGATTTTCTGAAAACCAAAAGAATTGTGATAAGCTATTGCATCTGGATTTATTACCAAGGGTGCGCATTTATTCTTATGTATAAATCGTAAATAGACAGGAGAATAAATATCTACTCCTTTAAAATCAATTTTAATTGCGCTTTGCCTAGGATTAAAATTTATAGGTCTTTCATTTACAAAAATCTTTTCTACACAATAGGATTGAGTGTCTTGGTCATATGGGTTTTGTAAAAACAGGGTCCTACCCTGATAAACGCCTGTTATAGATGACTCAACTTGAGCTACAACAGGATTATCTGAGTAAATAAAAAACAGTATGTGGAAAGAAATAGTAAGAAGCACTATCTTAAGTCTTAAAAAATGAAGTTAGTAAATAAGCGGTATCACTAGTAATTAACGTCAAATTTATAAATATTCTCATATAAAGGAACATATTCTTTATGACAATTATTCTTTACAATACGAGAATAATGAGCTATATTATATAAAAGAATGGCTAAACCCTAAGATGATGATTAAAAGCGCTCTAAATCTCATTCCCCTCCTAGTTATAATTATTTCTAGTTGTACAAACCCAGTTCAAGATAAAAAAGAAGATTTGCCAGAAATCAATGGTGTAACGGGCTCATGGAACCTCGACCAATATATTGATCATGTAAATAAAGGACAAGATTGGATCTCCTATGACGACACCATATTATATCAAAAACACATTACTGACAGTCATTTCACATGGTTCAAGTATGATTCAAAAAATGATAACCTGTTAGGTATGGGTGGAGGAAATTATAAAATAGAAAAAGGAAATTACATTGAAAATATAGAATTTTTCTATCCCCCCGGATCTAGTGAACTTGGTCAAGCTATACCTTTTAATCTGAAATTTGAAAAAGGTATGTGGTATCACTCTGGGATGGCGAAGGAGTATGAGTTAGACATTGAGACTGGAGATATGGAAGAAGTAGGGACTATTATGATTGAAGAAATTTGGAAGCCTACAAAATCAATTATTAACCCTGATTCCAAAATACAAAAGACATGGGATCTCAGACAATACCGAACAGGACTATCATTAGAATATATAGAATATCCTGATTTTACAGGTTACATCAAATTGATAACACCAACTCACTTTGTTTGGACAAAATATGATAAGGAGGGCGATGAAATTTATGGTGCGGGAGCAGGTACTTACCTATTCAAAGATGACTCATATATTGAAAGTATAAATATTATTCATCCTGAAAATACAGGTCAAGTGGGTAGCTCAATTAAATTTGACTTTGATGTGAATGACAATAAATGGAAACATTTTGGATACGTACCAGACTTTGTTGTGGATGAGAGTAACGGAGATATTAGGAACGATTCGATACTTATCGACGAATATTGGATTCCACATGAAACAGAGTTTACCGAAGAAATATTTTTTTAATAAATTATCTTAAAAAAATAGTAATAAAGGTTACTATTTTTGCGTTATTTGTATTGATCATAGATAATCATAGCAATATTTTAATATAATAATATGCAATTCATTTGGTTCAACCCTGATTTGGGAAAATACGAGAAGGGCTCAAAAGAAGAATTTGAGAAGGCAAGCGTACATAGCGTGAATCAAGATCGGTTTGATGTTATTTATGAATTTTCAGATACGGCACAAAGAATTATTGACAAAGTGCTAGAATCCTTAAATGTCGCTAGACTGGCTACTGCATCTTAATACTTATTAAATATCTTAGCCATTATGAAAAAATGGCTTTTTTTATGCTTTCTTGTTTTTGGTTGCAATGAGAGGATAGTAAACTTCACTTCTTCTAATATTTCCTTCCAAGATTATAAGACATTCGCAATTACGAATTTAAAATCCAGTAAAAGCAACTATACTCCCGCTGGTAGAGCTTTACTCAACAAGATTGATTCTGCGATCATCAAAGAAATGAATAGAAGAAATTACACTAAAAATAGTAGTCTTCCAGATCTAATCGCGCGATATGAGTTAATCTCTGTCCAACAAACACAAAATCTTAATAATCAACCTTTATACACGGCAACCACTTTTTCTAATCCTTCAGTTTTTGAAGAGTATGCCCTTTTAATAGAGTTGATCGACCCAGCTCAATCGAGGACCGTTTGGCAAGCTAGTGTTGACCTGAAAAGATATAATACCAATAAAAACAAAGAACAAGCAATTGCAAAAGCTGTGACAAGTCTGTTTAACACCTATTTATATCAAGCCAAGTCAAACCACGTTCACCCAGAATTAGACCAATCTAAAAACAAATAATGGAATACGGATTTCTCACTTTACTTCCTCCGATTATTGCCATTTTGTTGGCTATTCGTACGAAACAAGTCATCATTTCTTTGACATTTGGACTATTTATAGGATGGACCATCATTAGTTCTTTTAATCCATTCTTGGGTTTACTCGCAACCATTGAAGGTTTTGTAGGTGTCTTTAAAAATGAAGGAAATACTCGTACGGTCATTTTCACATTGCTAATAGGCGTATTAATACAGCTTATTAAATCTTCAGGGGGGATCGAAGGTTTCATCCAGTCCATGAAAGTATATCTTGGTAACTCTTCAAATAACAAGAATAAAATCCAAGTCGGTGCGGCATTGACCGGTTTTTTAATATTTATAGAGTCAAATATTTCAATACTAACAGTAGGAACAATTTTCCAACCTCTCTTTAATAAATATGGAATATCCAAAGCTAAATTGGCTTACATCGCAGATTCAAGCTCTGCACCGTCTTGTATACTTTTTCCTGTAAACGCATGGGGTGCCTATATCATTGGATTATTATCTATCTATGAGGGAATTGCCCCATTCTCGGTCTTGGTTAGCTCTATTGCCTTCAACCTCTATCCCATTTTGACTTTGATATTTGTCTTCTTCATCGCTTCCTCGAACAAAAGCTTTGGTGCCATGAAAAAGTACGAAAACCGAGAAGTAATAATCTCTGATAAAGAAGAAAGTGTTTCTGACGGAGACGCAAAAGACATGGTTCTTCCACTATTAGCGATGATTATTTCCATGCCTGTTTTTCTTATTTATACAGGCTGGACCGATACTGAAGGACATTTAATTGATAATCTATGGAATGCCATCTCCAACGCTAGTGGCTCCTCTGCGGTCTTGTATGCTGTATCCTTAGGGATTATTTTCACTGTCCTACTGTATGGTATAAAAGGTAAAATCACCATAAAATCATTCATAAGTACATCATTTAAAGGAATGAACGAAATGTTAGAGATGGCCATTCTCATGGTCATGGCGTTTTCTCTTGGCGCACTTTGTAAAGAGTTGGGAACGGGAGAATACGTGGCTTTCATCACTAAATCTTGGCTTTCACCTGCTTTTGCCCCAGCCTTATTGTTTTTAATCAGTTGTTTTATAGCATTTTCCACTGGCACGTCATGGGGTACCTTTGCTATTATGATATCTATTGCCGTTCCATTAGCTCAGCAATTAGATATGAATATTTCATTGGCGGTAGCTGCAGTCCTTGGAGGCGGTGTTTTTGGAGATCATTGTTCTCCTATTTCTGATACAACACTAATCGCTTCCATGGCTTCTGGGGTAGATCATATAGATCATGTAAGAACCCAACTTCCTTATGCGCTATTTACAGGAAGCTTAGCGTTTATCTTATACTTAATCGTTGGTTTCACTATGTGAATAAAAATACGCCAACGCGTAATCTCGCGCATTGTAGTGATTGCGCATGGTCTCTCCGTAAGCACCCGTTGATCTAATAGCAATTAAATCACCCCTATTGGACTCAGTCAACTCTAGGTCTTTGCCAAAAAAGTCAGAAGATTCGCATATCGGCCCAGCAACATCATACTTCACCAAATTCCCATTAGGGTTAGATATGTTTTCCAATAAATGTTGGGCTTGATATAATGCTGGACGCATCAGCTCAGTCATACCAGCATCGACTATTAAAAAATCAACATCTCCACTACTTTTATTGTAAAGCACTTTTGTCACCAAGGTTCCGCATTGACCAACAATCGCTCTACCAAGTTCAAAATGTACTTCCTGACCTTCAAGAACCTCTAAGTTGTCTTTAAAGAGCTTAAAATAATTGGTAAAGTCAGGAATACCATTGGCATCAGGATTTTCGTAATCAATCCCTAAACCACCCCCAACATTGATATGTGGCAATGGTATATTATGCGCTATTAATTGTCTTTGAACATCATTAACTCTGCTACAAAGGTTTTTAAACCTTTCGAGATCAACAATTTGTGAACCTATATGATAATGAACGCCAATGAAAGCGATGTTATTCAAAGCTTGAATCAATTTAAGATTTTGAAATAACTCGGTGCGCGTTATTCCAAATTTATTATGCTTGGACCCGGTGGTAATATAGTGATGAGTGCCTGCCTCTACCTCAGGATTCACTCTTATAGAGACATTTGGTCTTTTACCTTTATTTGCGGCAATTTCATCAATCACCTGAAGCTCTTGGATAGATTCAACATTGAAGCTAAATATATCATGATCGATGGCGTAAGCTATCTCTTTGTCGGTTTTACCTACACCAGCAAGCACTATTTGATTGGGCTCAAACCCATTTTCTAATGCTAACTTAACTTCATTACCACTTACACAGTCAATCCCCAATCCTTTGTGCCTTATGAGCTTGAGTATTTCGGGGTTTACATTTGCCTTTAGCGCATAATGCACTTTAAAACCATAACTATTGGCCTGGTTTAAACTATCCAAGGTTTGAGATAGTAAATCCATGTCGTAATGGTAAAAAGGAGTTTCCCTTTTTAAAAATTGTTGTAATGGGAATTGCACTATTTACAGTATTTTATTCTAATTGAATTTGCCTCTTTCAAACCAAGGTTTTCAGCCTTAAGGAAATCTTCGCAAGCTGAACGTGTTTTTTTCTTGTGGACCTTAATGGCTCCTCGATAAAGATACGCTTCTCCAAAGTCCCGATTAATCTTGATCGCCAATGAATATGACTCCATGGCCCCATCGACATATCCTAATTGATGCTTTGCACGACCTGAAAGAAAATGAGCGTTTGCTGAATTTTCATTTAACTCTACAGCTAAGTCAGCGGCAATCACGGCCTTATTGTACTTTTTCTGTGCGTAATACACCTTTGATAGACTCAACCTCGCATTAATATTTCTTTCATCTAATTTAATTACTCGCTCGAAATCAACCAATGCTTCTTTAAGTTTCCCATTCTCTTCGTATGCCCTTCCTCGATTATATAAAGTCTTAACATCAGCACTATGAGACTCCAGATAATTATTGTACCAACTTATCGCTTCGCTGTACTTACCGTTTGCAAAGTACTTATCACCTTCTGATAACTCACCGCCACCACAAGCGCTAAATATGAGCAGGCTTGCTAGAAATAAAACGTAATTTTTCATTTTTTCAAGTTACAGTTCACTAGAAAGTGACAGTTCAAAATATTTGATTTTACTTAAGTTAGTATTTGTAAAATCGCAACATGGTTTAAAGTTAAATTGGTTTATTGGAAATTTGGCCCGTATTTAATGTTTCTATACGAAACTAAATCGCAATACGCCTTGCCAAAGAACATTTCAGCCTCTATTCTCAATGGGAGATGATTTTCATCAGCGGAAACGTAGACCACAATGCCTCTTTCTTGTGGAAATATTTCATTTGATTGCATCACAACATGAAGTTTATGCGCTTCCAGTTTGCCCACTTTTGATTTGAAAACATCTTTACCGCCGTATTCTATAATTATTGGGTAAAACTCCCGCTCATAAAAAGTATTGATTGAAATTGAATCACCAACGGATAACTTGTCGAATTGGATATTCCGTAAGTTTAAATAGGCACTTAAAAAATCCCAGTCCGTTTTAGCAATGTCAAAAGTATCTATTGGCTTCCTAATTATTTTTTGAGGATTCCACTTTTCAACTGTCGCTAAACCCTCTTCAAATAGAAAATTTGTTTTGGCTATTCGCTCATAATTACCTTCTTGAAGATGTTTGTATGTATGAATTGGCTTTAAGCTTTTACTGTTAATATAGGCCCCCCAGTTATCATTCACGTCAGTAAAAACACCAATAATTCCTGAAGTAGTACCTGAAACTTGTACTTGATAACTTAATATACCATTATAAGCGATCAACTCGGAAGTGATGTTGGCGTGCGCTTTTCCTAGCGTAAACCAACCATAACTTAGTTTAAAATCTAGCTCCTCGCCCGTTTTAAAATGATTCTCGCTTGAGGTAACCTTTGACAGGCTCTGTGCCCTCAAAGGGTTAAACCACGATAGTAAAAGCAACAATAACAGACTCATAAAGCTTAGTTTAACAGTAAACATATCAATTGACATGCCAGTATTAGACGGAAACATTATGTTCTCTCAATGCTTCGTTTAGAGAGGTCTTTTTATCTGTACTTTCTTTTCTCTTGCCAATGATCAATGCACATGGCACTTGATACACCCCAGCCGCAAATTTCTTAGGTATTGTACCGGGGATAACAACAGATCTCGAAGGTATTACTCCTTTGTATTCGACTGGTTCATCGCCAGTCACATCAATGATCTTAGAACTAGCAGTAAGTACTACATTTGCACCCAATACAGCTTCTTTCTCCACTCTTATACCTTCCACTACAATGCATCTAGAGCCGATGAATGCTCCGTCTTCGATGATCACCGGTGCAGCCTGAACAGGCTCTAACACACCACCAATACCAACACCACCACTCAAATGGACATTTTTCCCGATTTGTGCACAACTTCCAACAGTAGCCCATGTATCCACCATAGTTCCTTCATCTACATATGCCCCGATATTTACGTAGGAAGGCATCAGTATTGTTCCTTTATTTATAAAAGATCCATAACGAGCGATGGCGTGAGGAACAACTCGGACGCCTAATTGATCATAGCCAGACTTTAATTTTATTTTATCATGAAACTGGAATGGCCCAACTTCTATTAGTTGCATTTTCATCAATGGGAAATAAAGAATCACAGCCTTTTTCAACCATTCGTTAACGATCCATCCATCCGCCGTTGGTTCTGCTATTCTTCTTTTTCCTAAATCTAAGTCTTCAATAAGAATCTTGATAGCCACAGATACTTCTTTTTTTTGTATCAATGATCTATCTTCCCAAGCTGACTCTACTATTTCTTTTAACTCCATTAAGGGTCTATTTTTATTTAATTTTAATGAAGAGAATACTCCTTGTTTCTGTACTAAAACCTGTTGATGATATTAGACATTATCATAAGCTTGCTCTTTCAATTCGGAAAACAAATGAATATGAGATACATATCATAGCAAATCACTCGAAAAATAAATCTTCTTACCAAAATATCATTTTTCATCCGCTTAAAATAAAAATATCTATTGCCCAACGAATTAAATTTCAAGTTCACTTTATTATCAAAATTTTTAAAATTCGACCATCGGTTATGGTCATATGCGCCATTGAGTTACTACCAATTGCCACACTGCTCAAAACCTTATTGGGTTATCATATTATTCTTGATTTGCAAGAAAACTATGAAGCCAATATCAAACACCAAGAGGAGTATTCTGGTCTATCAAAATTCATTTTTCTCTCCCTGACAAAAATCATCACCCAAGTTTTCTTCCCGTTTGTCAATGAATTTTGGTTAGCGGAAAAGTCTTATAAAAATCTCACCGAAAAGCATACTTCTACATCGATCATTTTGGAAAATAAAAGTCTTCCTTTTAAGAAAAATAGCCTTGAAATAAACACAGAAAATAAAGAAATAAAAATGCTTTTTACTGGAAGTATTTCCAGCTACTCAGGTATCGATAAAGCAGTGAAAATATGGAAAGTGTTTGAGCAATATTTTCCCAGCACAACACTCACTATCGTAGGGTCGTGTTGGAATAAAGAGTTGCGCGACTGGTTAATCAAACAAGCCCATCTTAATTCCAAAATATCATTATTCATAGATGAGACTCCAATACCACATGAAGCCATTGAACAACAAATAAACGCAGCTGACTTAGGCTTGGTAACTTATGACCAAAAAAACGATAGCATCAATCGAATGCCCACGAAATGTTTTGAGTACGCATCTGCGCAACTTCCATATTTGATTCAAGAAAATACTAAATGGTCTATTCGGGGAAAGGATATTGGTGGTGCAATACCTGTTAACTTTGAAGATTTGGACGTAAACCGAATTCTCCAGATATTAAATTACAAAAAGTCTCTTTTTGAAAATACTTTGGAATCTCCCTTTTGGACCACAGAAGAAGCCAAACTCTTTAATTCTAAAGTACTTTAATAGACATAAGTTAAAACCCTGATAAATAACATTTTATTAATAAATAAATTTTACATCTAAAATATAATTTAGGCTTATCTAAATTATATTGAGTAAATTTGAGCTCATGAAACTTAGTCTTACTGAAGAAAATTATATTAAGTCAATTTATCATTTATCATCCGATGGTGAAAGCACAGTAAGCACGAATGCTATTTCTGAAGACATAGCAACCAAGCCCGCCTCAGTGACTGACATGGTGAAAAAGCTTGCAGATAAAGACATCCTCAAATATGAAAAATATTATGGCGTGCAACTCTCCCCAAATGGTAAATTAATAGCTTTAGAAATTGTCAGGAGACATAGATTATGGGAAGTTTTTCTCGTAGAAAAATTAGGATTTAATTGGGATGAAGTGCACGACGTAGCTGAGCAAATGGAACACATTAAATCTAGTTTACTTATAGATCGACTCGATAACTTTTTAGGAAATCCAATAATGGACCCGCATGGCGACCCTATTCCAGACAAGGATGGCAATATAATTTTCACACCTCAAATGGCATTATCGGAGTTAACGACTGGAGAACATGGAGCCGTCGTGAATGTTCCAGACAACAACCCCTCACTCCTTAGGCACCTCGATAAAATAAAAATCAAACTTGGCTCGCTCTTAAGAGTTGTTGATATTACGGAATTCGATCAAAGTTTGTTAATTGAAATAGATGGTACACATGAACAATACCTTTCGAATAAGATTGCAAAAAGTTTAATGATAGCAAAAAAATGAAGTACATACATATCTTATTATTCCTTCTCTTACTAGGTTGTAATTCAACTGAAAAAACAGGGGAAAACAAACCCAAAATAGTGACCTCTACAGGCATGCTTTATGATGCTGTGATCAATATTGTAGGTGATAAAATGGAAGCGGAAGCATTGATGGGTCCTGGAGTAGATCCACATTTATACAAGGCTACACAGGGTGACTTGAGTAGACTAAGAGCGGCAGATATTATCGTGTTTAATGGATTGTTACTTGAAGGTAAAATGGGCGAAATACTCAAGCAACTTGGCAAGAGAAAAACAGTCGTTGCTGCGGCGGAAAGTATTCCTGATTCGATGCTCCGATCATCTATTCAATATGAAAATGCTTATGACCCACATGTGTGGTTCGATGTGTCTTTATGGAAATATGCAGTCAATGAAATAGGTCGGGCTATCATCGAATATGACTCGACAAACAGAGACTATTATCAAGCAAACCTTGGTAAATATATTAGCCAATTAGATACATTGCACCAATCTGTAAAACAGAAAATATCTTCAATACCAAAGAAAAAAAGAGTTTTGGTCACGGCGCATGATGCATTCGGGTATTTTGGCGCAGCGTATGACATACAGGTAGAAGGCGTGCAAGGTCTTTCGACAGTCTCTGATTTTGGACTAAGAGATATTGCGGATATTTCTGACCTTATTATTAAAAATAATGTATCAGCTATTTTTGTAGAGTCAAGTGTGTCTGATAAAGCCATCAAGGCAGTCGTTATAGGCTGTCAACAACAAGGGCATAATGTGCGGATTGGTGGTTCCCTTTATAGTGATGCTATGGGTCCTTTTGGTTCTACCGAAGGCACGTATATTGGTATGGTGGAATACAACACGCAGACCATCACTACGGAACTTTTAGATGGTGCTGACACAGCTTTATGATAAAAAACGTAGATAATCCAGCCTTAGAAATTCACGACCTCACAGTAAGTTACGATCGTAAACCTGTGTTATGGGGGGTAGATTTAACTGTACCTGAAGGTTCGATTGCAGCTATCATCGGCCCAAATGGTGCTGGGAAGTCTACGCTCATCAAGTCAATCATGGGATTGATAGATATGAGTTCTGGCTACAATAAGATTTTTGGTAAGGACTTGAATGAGGTTAGACAAAGAGTCAGTTATGTACCTCAAAAAGAATCGGTAGACTGGGATTTTCCTGCCTCCGTATTAGACATTGTGATGATGGGACGTTATGCGGCTATTGGGCTTTTTAAAAGACTGAGAAAAGCAGATAAAGAAGCTGCCCTACTTGCTTTGGAGCAAGTAGGTATGCTGGCCTTTAAAGAGAGACAAATCTCACAGCTTTCCGGCGGACAGCAGCAACGTGTATTTCTTGCTCGAGCTTTGACTCAGCAAGCGGATATTTATTTTATGGATGAGCCTTTCGCCGGAGTAGATGCCGCCACGGAAAAAACCATCATTCAACTATTAAAGAAACTTGCCTCACAGGGGAAAACAATTATCGTCGTTCATCATGATTTACAATCAGTTACCACCTATTTTGACTGGGTCATCATGTTGAATCTAAGGTTAGTTGCGTCTGGCCCTACTGAAGAGGTCTTTATACCAAAGCTGATCGAAGAAACCTATGGAGGAAAACTCACCCTACTAACCGAAGTAGGCGAACTCATGAAAAAGGAACAATTTCCGGCTAGAGAGAAATGAAGGAGCTTATCATTGATTTTTTTTCTTTTAGTAATCCCAATATAAGATATGTCGTTTTTGGCTCAATGCTGCTTGCCGTCAGCTCCGCCATTGTAGGTTGCTTTACTTTTCTGAAAAAGAAAGCCTTGGTCGGTGATGTCGTTTCGCATGCTGTTTTACCTGGTATTTGTTTGTCTTTTATCATCAGCGGAACAAAAGATCCTTTCCTACTTATCATTGGCGCATTCATTACTGGGTGGTTGTCTATTGTCGTCATGGACTACATCATACAGAACTCCAAGATCAAAGAGGATACTGCCACAGGACTTTCTCTCTCGGTATTTTTCGGAATTGGTATTTTACTCTTGACCTATATTCAACATTCTGGAAATGCCGCACAATCTGGGCTGGATTCTTTTTTGTTTGGAAAGGCAGCTGCATTGGTGGGCAAAGACCTTTTAGCCTTCAGCTTGGTGGCTATTTTAATACTCGTTGTAGTCTTCTTTTTTTATAAAGAATTTAAACTTATTTCCTTCGATCCAGCTTTTGCCCAAAGTCTTGGCATTCCAGTGAAACGAATAGAGTTAATCTTATCTTCCATCACTGTTATGGCGGTTGTTACGGGTATTCAGGCCGTAGGCGTTGTGTTGATGGCTGCTATGCTCATCACCCCCGCCGCTGCAGCTCGTTTTTGGACCGATAAATTGTCGATCATGATTTTAAGCGCCGCGTGTATTGGTGCTTTGTCTGGACTTGCCGGTGCATTCATTTCTTATGCGGCACCTGCCATGCCTACGGGACCTTGGATCGTGATGGTTGTCTCCCTGATTGCCTTATTTTCTTTCTTTTTTGCACCAAAAAAGGGAATTATTATTCGTATACTGAAACAGCGAAAAATTAAACGCCGACTTCTTGAAGAAAACCTCCTGAAGTCATTTTATAAAATTGGCGAATTCCATGATGATTTCGAATTGGCTAGTAATCAAATTGAAATTACTGAGATGCGTCGCTTTACGCCCTCTCAACTCAGAAAAGGTTTGGTTCGATTAAGAAGACAAGGCTTTATCAACAAAATAGATAAACGATGGAGTTTGACAAATGAAGGGTATCAAAAAGGACAAAGGGTAGTAAGGTTGCACCGATTGTGGGAATTGTATCTCACCACATATTTAAGAATTGCGCCTGACCATGTACATGAGGATGCTGAAAACATAGAGCACGTCATCACGCCTGAACTGGAAAAAAAACTTGAAGCATTGCTCGAGTATCCGGAGTATGATCCACATCAAACGGAAATCCCTTATCGGGATTGAACAATATGAAAGGAATAATGATTGATGAGTTAAGTTAAAAAGTTACTGATGAACAGAGAAAATATCATGTTGGTGAAAAACTTCGAATTTGCCGTTGCAATCGTGAAGCTTTCGAGGATTGTCAATACAGATAAAAACATGTTTATTCTTAGCAATAACCTATTCAAAAGTGGTGCACACATTGAAGCAAATGCTGTAGAAACCCGTCACGATCTTACCAAGAAAGGCTTTGAAGTCAACATGAGCATCACTCATAAAGAGGCTGGTGTAGTTTCTTATTGGCTAAGGTTTATTAAAAAAAACAGACCCTACTTTTATCAATCAATTCAATACCCTGCCATTAAGACAGAAATATTAAAAATACGCTCCCAAATTATTAAAAATAATAATACGATCTATTCTCTTATGCCCATATTTAGTAATTCTTCTTTTTTCAATACAGATTATTTATTTCAATAGCATGGATGCCTTTATCATCATATTCACAGGGTCATTAGTGGCAATTTGCTGCGGGATACTTGGATGTTTTTTAATCTTGAGAAAGATGGCCATGGTCAGCGACGCTATTTCCCACGCTGTGCTTCCCGGAATTGTAATCGCATTTATGTTAGGAGGTGATTTGGATTCTATTTGGATGTTGATCGGTGCTGGATTAGTGGGTTTATTGACCACATTTTTGATTGAATTTTTTCATCAGAAAGGCAAATTACAAACAGACGCATCTATCGGCGTAACTTTTACATGGCTTTTTGCCCTTGGCGTAATTCTCGTAAGTTATTATGCTGGCGATGCGCATATTGATGCTGAGTGTGTGCTTTATGGGGAAATCGCCTACGTGCCACTCGACATGATCTATCTCGATTCTGGCGAAGCTTTCGCACCCAAATCAACAACAGTCCTTAGCTTGGTTCTTTTACTCATTCTGGTTGTTGTTACCGCTTTTTACAAAGAATTATTTTTAACCACCTTCGATCCTGGTTTCGCCATAGCCACGGGACTTTCCGTGAGTCTTTGGCATTATGTTACCATGGGCTTGGTAAGTCTCACCACCGTCGCTTCATTTGAGTCTGTAGGCGCTATTTTGGTAGTCGCTTTTTTGGTGGTCCCTCCTGCCACGGCATATCTCATTACCACTAGTATGAGATATATGATTCTGTTAAGTTGCCTTTTCGGCATTCTAGCCTCGGTTTTTGGTTATCTCCTCGCCTTTGTTATTGATGGCTCTATCGCAGGTGCCATGGCCACTATTGCCGGCTTAAACTTTGCAATTGTATTTTTTGTTAACAAGCAATTAATTAACCGCAAACCCACTACTGAAGAATTAAAGCATGAGCTTGTTTGAAGATACTATCGTGGCTTTGGCCACAGCACCTGGCGTTGGCGCCATTGGCGTCATCAGAGTTTCTGGTCCAAAGACCTACGCTATTGTCAATGAGGTTTTTAAAGGAAAAGATTTATTTACTGCCAAAACACATACCGTTCATCTTGGAACTATACGGGACGGTGAAAAGATTATAGATGAAGTGTTAGTTACTCTTTTCAAAGGCCCTAATTCCTATACCAAAGAAGACGTCATTGAAATATCCTGTCATGGTAGCCAATTCATTATTCAGCAACTAATCAAGTTGCTACTAACAAAAGGTGCTCGTTTGGCGAAGGCGGGAGAGTTTACCCAGCGTGCTTTTCTGCATGGACGATTCGATTTGGCCCAGGCTGAAGCAGTGGCAGATTTGATCGCGGCGGAAAATGAGTCGATGCATACCACAGCCATGAGGCAAATGCGCGGTGGATTTTCTGATGAAATCAAAAAATTACGCCACGAACTGGTACACTTCGCCAGTATGATAGAATTGGAGTTGGATTTCGGTGAAGAAGATGTCGAGTTTGCCAATCGAGATGATTTGAAGAAGCTCATTTATGCCATAAAACATATTATCGCCCGATTAACAGAAAGCTTTAAATTAGGAAATGCCATTAAAAACGGCATTCCCACTGTCATTGCGGGAAAACCAAATGCGGGAAAATCTACCCTGCTCAATGCGTTGCTCAATGAAGAAAAAGCTATTGTCTCTGATATCCCCGGAACAACACGAGATGTTATTGAAGATGTGATGAATGTGGAAGGTATTGCCTTCAGGTTTACTGACACTGCCGGAATTAGAACCGCAGAAGACAAAGTTGAGGCCATTGGCGTGGAAAGAACGATGGCCAAAATGAAAGATGCGGCGGTCATTTTATATCTTATAGACTTAGCCAATGATTCCACCAACGAAATTGAGACCCAGCTAAAGTTCCTTGAAGATCAAACAGTCCCCTATTTGGTGATCGGCAATAAATCGGATAGCGCTATTCCAGAAAATCTTAATGCGCTCCCCAAAGACTCCATTATCATTTCGGCAAGCCAAAAGGAAAATCTCGAAAATCTTAAAACCAGTTTGAAGGTGCTCGTTTCCATTGAAGATTTTAAATCGAGCAACACCATTATTACCAATCTTCGCCATTATGAAAGCCTAACAAAGACTGATGAGGCCTTAGATCTGGTGCTGGCAGGAATAGATAATCAAGTCACCAATGATTTTGTAGCGATGGACATAAGACAGTCTCTTCATCACTTGGGTGAGATCACAGGTGAGATCACAACAGATGACTTGCTGGCAAATATTTTTGGGAAGTTTTGTATTGGAAAATAGAAAGGACAACTTTAACCCTTATGGAAGAGGATATTCGATGGCAACAGCGTTTTAGTAACTACAATAAAGCATTGAAAAAGCTTAAGAAGCGATAGAAAAAGTAGCGCGTGAACATTTTACAAACGGTCAATTGGATCATTCTTCATTTAATGATGGAGATGACATCCACATGAATTGGCGTGGAATATCATGAAAGATTATTCTTTTTATCAAGGAAATTCGACTGTTGGAGGTTCGCGCGATGCTACCAGAGAGGCTTTGGTGTTGAACCTCATTGATGATGGTCAAAGATGGATGGACATGATAGGCAGCAGAAACAAAACCTCCCATACCTATAACTCAGAAACTGCCGATGAGATCTTCGAAAACATTATATTTTATTATCATACGCTATTTCTAAGATTCCAAAAAGTAATGGAGGAAAAAAGAAGCGGTGACCAGTTAAAATTAGAAGAGTAATGTATGGTCTCACTGCTATTGAAATTAAAAATATCCAATCGGTCTTTTCGGCATTCGGTGAAGTAAAGGAAGTAATTATTTATGGATCCCGAGCAAAAGGAAGTTATCGGAATAATTCTGATATTGATTTGACGATAAAAGGTGACAACCTTAGCCTTCAATCAATTTTTAACATGGAAGAAAAACTAGACGACTTATTACTTCCTTACAAACTAGACCTATCACTTTTTGATAAAATAGAGAACAAGGACTTATTGGAACATATAGAAAGAGTTGGACTCAAATTCTATAAAAAGTAGTTTGAGTTTCTCCTCGACCAAATAACGCGCTTATTTCATCACGCCACCCAATCGAAGTAGTGATTGCTGAAAAACAGAAACCCTCCTCGTCTTTGCAGCGCCAGCAGGAATCCCCTTGATCAAAGTGAGTGTTACATAGTAAGGAAATATCCGAGGCAAGCTCGAATAGGACTTAGGTTTTTATTTTTACTTTTTCTAAGGTGTTCGCTCTGGTAGTGTAAATTAAAGTCTGTCTGGCAGTATGGATCTCGATGATCATCGCCTCATTACAAAGGCTGGCTGATCAAATCGAGCGGTAATCTATCGCCAAATTTGATTGCTAATTGTTGTACTGTCAA
>Ga0208646_1000296_pt1 | contig 33819 bp, 70 predicted proteins | sample AntAceMetag02UK8_FD_184762 | JGI IMG/M metagenome (GOLD analysis project Ga0208646, IMG submission 184762) | Saline lake microbial communities from Ace Lake, Antarctica - Antarctic Ace Lake Metagenome 02UK8 (SPAdes) (version 2) | ecosystem: Environmental > Aquatic > Non-marine Saline and... | reverse complement strand
AGTGTATTTGACACCACCAACACAGTAGACCACACTACAGTAAAGGCGTTCCTTGATCCAAGTGGTGGCCCAACAATTCAGCGTTATGATACACTGAAGTACAAACAGTTTGATCAACTAACAGACAAGCAGTTGGGATTCTTTTGGCGTCCTGAGGAAATAGACATCTATCAAGATGCCAAAGACTTTAAGGCTCTCACAGACCATGAGCGACATATCTTTACTTCAAACCTCAAGCGTCAAATACTGTTGGACTCAGTACAGGGTCGAGCACCAGCAGAAAGCTTTGGTACTATTGTAAGCCTACCTGAACTAGAGAACTGGATCATCACTTGGACGTTCTCTGAGACTATCCACAGCAGAAGCTATACACACATCATCCGCAACATCTATTCCAACCCCAGCAAGATCTTTGACGAGATGATGAACATTACAGAAATTGTAGACTGTGCAGGAGACATTTCAAAGTACTACGACGACCTAATTGAACTGGCCAGTTACTACAATCTACTAGGTGAAGGCGTACACACTGTGAACGGTAACACTGTGGTGGTTGATCTTTATGAATTAAAGAAACTGTTGTGGCTGGCATTGATGAGTGTGAACATTCTCGAAGGTGTTCGCTTCTATGTAAGCTTTGCATGTAGTTGGGCGTTTGCTGAACTTAAGAAGATGGAAGGCAATGCTAAGATCATCAAGTTGATTGCTCGTGATGAGAACCTGCACCTAGCTAGCACACAGATGCTGCTCAAGCTACTGAAGAAGGATGATCCGGACTTTGAAAAGATTGCAGATGAAACAGAAGCAGCCTGCGTTCAAATGTTTATCGACGCAGTAGATCAAGAAAAAGCTTGGGCAGAATATTTGTTCAAAGACGGAAGCATGATCGGCCTAAACACACAACTGTTGAGTGAATACATTGAATGGATCTGTACACGCAGAATGACCAATGTGAATCTTAAAAGTCCCTACACCATCAAGAACAATCCGCTGCCGTGGACACAGAAATGGATTTCGGGCGCTGAAGTACAAGTGGCACCTCAGCAAACACAGATAAGTTCTTACGTTTCTGGCGGCACTAAACAGGACGTTAGCAGTGACACATTCAAAGGATTCAGCCTCTAATGTGGAACAATCCAGTTGCAGTTGAAGATGACATGCGTTCTATGGCAAAGTCTCTTGATTGCAACTGGATTGGCGCTGTAGTTGTTAACGCACACTCAGCATACGATTACAACAACTGTCATAATAATGTTAAAACACATACCACTATCTATGGCGGAAAGAAAGTAATTGGCTATTATTTTTTAAAAGGGTTTGGCGTTATACAAGCCATACGGCACAGTATATGGAAAGACGACAAACTAGTAGACATAACCCCATATAAAGATCACAGAGAACACATTATCTTTGCTGCTAGTTCTAATCAAACCGAGGATTATTCAATACCTAACTGTTATTCTCAGTCTCTTGCTAAATATATACAGCAGGAGAAAAATAGCGTGTATTATGTATATCAATTAGTAGACCCAAGAAACAGTCAACCCTTTTATATCGGAAAAGGCAAAGGTAGACGAGCCAAAACACACTTATGGGACGTTCCTGAAACTAGGAATGTTTATAAAGAAAATAAGATTGCTAGCATACGTGCATCTGGTAATGAACCATTAATTGAGTATATTGCTGAAAATATCATTGATGAAGATTTAGCGTATAATATAGAATCAGAGTTGATTAAGCGTTATGGCAGAAAGGGATATGAAAAAGACGGAATATTATCTAATATCTGTATAGATGCACATCCTCCTAATCACAGAGGCAAAACATACGAAGAAATTTATGGTGTTGAAAAAGCACAGCAACAACGAGAATTGCGATCGCGCCTGCAGAAAGAACGTGGAGGCTATGGGCCTAAACGTCACAGCGACGAAACACGCAAGAAGTTTAGTAAATTAAATACTGGTTCTGGAAACCCTATGTACGGCAAAACACAGAAGCAAAGTACAAAGGACTTAATAGGAGCCAAGGCAAAATTACGAGTTGGCAAAGGTAACAAAAACAGTTACACATATAAATTAACATCACCTCAAAGCGTTGAACATATTTTATGCGGCGGCGAAGCAGTAGAATTTTGTAAGAAAAACAATCTAAGTTGGAGTACACTAAAAATGCAAATACAAAAAAACTGGCCTATTCCTAAAAAAGGAAAAACAACGGGCTGGAAATTAGAAATAATTCAAAAAGGATTCAGTCTATGATAGAAATTTGGGGGAAACCCAGTTGTGGATACTGTGATGCAGCACGATCACTGTGTGAATCAAGGCATCTGAATTATAGTTACTACAGCCTAGGAAACGAATTTACTAGAGAAGAATTGTTAGAACGTTTCCCCGAAGCTAAAACTTATCCGCAGATCATTGTAAATGGATCAGCTATAGGCGGATACAAAGAACTGTCTACTTATTTAGAAGAAACCGGTTATAATGGAACTGGATGGGCATTGTAGTGTCAATCAAGCGAATCACCAAATCAAAATCACCAAGTACAAAGACTCGGGCAATGCGAGCAGCAAAAAAGGCAATCAAGCGTAAAAAATGATTATTGAAGCACCATATAAAACAAACGATACTATTACAATTCGAACAGCAGCTGGAGAAGAAATTCTAGCACGTTTCGTAGAAGAAAACGACAAAACAATCACAGTACAAAAGCCATTGGCATTGATTGTTAGTCAACAGGGCATAGGCCTCGGTCCGTTTACATTCACAGCAAGCCCAGATGCAAAGATTTCTTTGCGCAAAGAGTCACTGTTGTTCATTGTAAAAACAGACGCAGACATGGCCAAGCAATATGTTAGCAGCACCAGCGGCTTACAAATGATTTGACAAATTCTGTTGTTTGTGTTATACTATGATATAGGCAACAGAAAGACCAAAAAATGATAAACAACAACAAAGTAATCTTGACGGATTGTGATGGTGTACTCTGCAACTGGGAGTATGCGTTCTGTACATGGATGGAACAGCACGGTTACAATCAAATTGAAAACGGTAATCACTATTATGATCTATCAGAACGGTTTGATATCTCCAAGTCAGAAGCAAAGACCAAAGTAAAAATCTTCAACGAGAGTGCTGCGATTGGCTTTCTACCTGCACTGCGTGACGCTATGTACTATGTAAAGCGACTGCACGAAGAACATGGTTATGTGTTTCATTGTATTACCAGTCTTAGCCTTGATGACAGTGCTTACAAACTGCGTAAAATGAATTTAGAGAAACTGTTCGGACCCACAGCATTTACTCACCTGATGTGTTTGGACACTGGTGCTGACAAGGATGAAGCATTGGAACTGTATCAAGGCACAGGACGCTATTGGATCGAAGACAAGTATGAAAACGCAGTTGCTGGTTTGAAGTTTGGCTTGAAGCCTATACTGGTTGAGCATGGATTTAACATGAATGAACCTGTACTGGAAGGCATGGTCAAATGCTTGAACTGGAAAGAAATTTACGAGCATATTGTGGGATGAACGAAGACAGCGTACACGAACAATTAAAACTAGTATGGGCAATGTATCTTCGAGAACACGAGCGTTTCGAAGACAAAGGAGTCAAAGCTAGTGCTGTTCGTGCTCGCCAGGCATTACACGATATGAAAGATCTGATAGTCAAAAGACGTCAGGAGATCCAAGAAAAGAAAAAAGACGTTTAATAAATATACTATGAGAGGTAACACACAAATGAAAACTGTAGAAGAACTAAAAAAATATATTTTTGCCGAGTATGGTGTAAGTCCTGATAATTTTGACAGCGAGATATTAACTTATCGTGCAGTTTCGTTTGAAAAAAATACAGGATCAGTTATTTTAGCAAATAAAAATGCAGGTGAATTGTGGACTGTTAAACGCAACGGGCACAGTGTTGACTATTTCACTCCTACAGAACTAGCTGGCGCAGTTTCGCAAGGAGGCAGTCTTCTATATTATTTTATGCCTGAATCGCGAATGTAAAGAACAAATAGAAGGGTTCGAGGCAATTACACTAACTGGTGATGCTGAAGCCAGTGCGATCCGTGCAAGGGGTGCGGCACTGCGAGACAATCCAACACTGATTGAACTGGTACAGGCCGAGCGTTGGAATGGCATTCTACCTACCACAATGATTCCAGGATCAACAGTACCGTTCCTTAATGTAGGACAGTAAACAAAAAAGATCAGGGCCTTGGGGCCCTTTTCTCTTGACTAATTGATCTGACAATGTTATATTAATTTATAGACACACAAACAGAGAGGCATAACATGCTAGTAGTATTTGATATTGACGGAACTCTTGCTAACATCGAGCATCGGCTGGACTATGTTCGCAGCAAGCCAAAGAACTGGAAGGCGTTTGACGCTGGCATCCCCAATGATGCTGTGAACCCTTACGTTGCGGCTGCGTTCTTTGCACTGCGTGACGCAGGACACGACATTGTGTTTGCCAGCGGGCGTAATGAGCGCACTCGAGATGCTACAGTCGCGTGGCTGGATGCCAACGAATTCTGGATGCCAAGTTCGCATCTGTGGATGCGTAAGGCAGACGACTTCCGCAGCGACGACATTGTGAAGCAGGAAATCCTGGACGATATTGTTCTTGCGTTTAATCGCAAGCCTGACATGGTGTTTGATGATAGGCCCAGAGTGGTTCGCATGTGGCGTGATAACGGTATCTTTGTGTTCAACGTGTACCAAGGTGAGGAGGACTTCTAATGTCTAAGCCTATCTGCACTGTAATGGTTGGCTTGCCTGCAATGGGCAAGTCAACTCGTGTTCGCGATATGAGCACAATAGATCCTGATGTGTTTGTCTACAGCACTGACAACATTCTTGAACGTATTGCTAAATTCTTGGGCAAGACCTATGACGAGGTGTTTGAGAAGCATATCAAAAGTGCTACAGCAGAAGCCGATATTGATCTTGCTTATGCTATCAAAGAACGCCAGGACATCATCTGGGACCAAACCACCTTGGGAGTTAAGAAGCGAGCAAAGATTATCAATCGTATGCGTCAGGCTGGCTATCAGGTTCGCTGTGAGTGTATTGTTCCACCTGCAAGCGATTACTCAGGTGACAAGGAAGATTGGGCACAGCGTCTTGCAAATCGTCCTGGCAAGACTATCCCACAGCACATCTTGAGCAATATGATTGAATCGTTTGTGATGCCCACTGCTGACGAAGGGTTTGATATGATCACCTTCTATGATATGCACGGGGCCTTGCTTGGAATTGACTACGCAGAACCTGCTTGACAACAGTCTACTCTTGTGCTATAGTATGAGAGTAGACACAAAAGAAAGTAAAGATTATGAACTATCAATTCCCTGAAATCCGTCATCTTGATGATGTGCTTCCTCACATTGAAGGCCGCGACGAATTTATCGTAGCAGAGCGTGAAGGATATAGTGTGGTAAACTATGTGGTGGCTATGGCTGACACCTTCAATATGACTGGGCCCGATGACTTAGGTGGTGCTGTTCGACGTGAGTGTAGAGGCTTGAAGTTCGCCCCAAGCGGTGAAATTGCTGCTCGTCCGTTTGTGAAATTTTTTAATGTTGGTGAAAAGGAAGAAACTCAGCCGCATTTAGTTAATCTATCACAGCCTCATGTTATCATGGAAAAACTGGATGGATCAATGATTCACCCTATGCTAGTTGATGGTTATATCCGTTGGATGACTAAAATGGGAATCACTGAAGTGGCTATGCAAGCCGAAGAGTTTATAGCCAAAAACACTCGATACAAAGACTTCGCTGCCTGGTGTATCAGTGAAAAACTAACTCCAATTTTTGAATGGTGTAGTCCATTCAATCAAATTGTTCTTCCATACGAAGAAGATACACTAACCTTGTTGGCAGTTCGTCACAACATTACTGGTGAGTATCTTCCGATCAGTTCTTGATTTTTGGCGTTCGTTTGCGTCTCTAATAGGTATATTAAATTTAATCAAATATTGTTGAACGGCTGTTCCGCTGCAACCTATTAGAGACGCAATTTTCTCTGCAGACAATTTTTTATTCACATAGTGATTGTGTAACCATTTTTTATCTCTCAGTTGCCATCGACGTCTTCTGAGATTTAGTTTATTTCTCCAATTAAAAATAGCGGTAGCACTTACGTCATACTTTTTACCTATTTGCGGATCACTTAATCCTTCTGCTACCAATTCTCCTAATCGATCGCAAAAAATATCAAAATCGGTTGATTCTGTAAACCAGGCTGGAACACCGATTGGGCCTCGTTTGCCTTTGTTCGATTCAGATACTGCCTCTCTTGCTTTTGCTAACTGGTGTAGCGATGCTAATCTTTTGTTTTGACCACCGTTATCTTTAAAGCACATGCAATGAAATGCTCTCAATGATTTTATTCTATATTCATTAGTGAGAAATTTACACATTAGTCTATGTATCATAATATGCTCTTTTGCAGTAAGATAAACAAAGTTATCGCTATCGTTTTTGCCACCGAGGTTAAAACTAACAGGCACTATGTGGTGTCCTTCTACATATCCTAGCAGAGATTTGGCTTCTTCTCGAGTGCTGGCTCTTTGTATACCACGTTCGATCATAGACTGCCACCAAGAAAAATACTTGTTCTTTTGTGAGAGATCACTTATAATCTGTATATAAATATTCATGCTGTAACTCCTACTTAGTTATAGAGTAGTTGGGACGACCACCACGAAGTCCGTGAACTACACTTTTATTTAGCCTTTTATCAGTTGACAAACTATATTTGCAGTGCTATACTTGCTAAACACAGTAAGAGGCAACCAACTATGCTACTAGACAAAATTCAAGAATTTAATATTCCATTGGTAGATACAATCCTACCATTTACAAAAATTGATTCTCTGATAGAATTTACTCGTGGCCTTGAAAACGCAGAAGGCTTTGTTCTTGCGTTGGCAGATGGACACCGAGTAAAAATCAAAGCAGATCAATATGTTAGAATTCATAAGACCATTGATCGCATTGTGTTTGATCGTAACATTGTCAACCTAATCATCAACGAAGAAGTGGACGACGTGATTCCCATGTTGCCTTCTGTTCAAGTTGAACGCATTCGCGAGTTTGAACTGCGTTTTTGGCGAGCATTTGTATCAACTGAGGATCGCTTGGCTGTATATCGAACTGGTTGCGAACTGATGTATCAGAATGACCGCAAGCGGATTGCTACTGAGTTTGTTCCTACTATGGAACACAAAACCGATGCTCAGTTCATCTTCCGTATGTTGGACGGCCACGACTTGCGAGAGTTGCTGCTACAGCACATTGCGAAGAACATCACTACAAACGTCAAGTGGGACGCTTGTGCTAAGTGGTTAGGTATGTAAACCTTTGAAAACGCAGGCAACTTTTTGCTTGCGTTTTCTCTTGATTGTGCTATACTTTATGTGTAATAGAAACAAACGAAAGACACACATATGTCACACGGTATACAACATGACCGAGCACAACTGCGACAGCAAGTTGTAAACAAGTGGTTTGAACAGTTTGTTGAACACGAGCTTTATGATACAGATCAATATCATCAATTCTGTAAACGAGTAAAAGACAAAAGCGAACTTGAAATCGAACGTATCTTTAGGATGGAAAAATAATATGTCACACGGTAGTGGAAAACTATTAGCCTATCGCAACAACTGGGAAGCGGATGAGTTCTCAGTTGTAGATCAAACACACGATGGCAAGCGACTGGGCAGCACACTTATTATTGATCTACGCAAAGTTCGTATTGACTTTACTACATATGATGTAACCAGCCGTGAAGTGAGTGTGCCATACGATGATATGGGCCGTCAATATACTGCTACGAGCAAACACTACTTTGTAAAAGAGCGTGTGTTTGGTGGTGAGACAGTAAGATCGACATCGCCTGTTTTGATACTGAGGAACAAGCACGAACCGACAAAAAAGTATTTTGGTGAAAGGTTGAAGCAATGGCTTGGGTAATCAAAGACACAAACAGTGGTGAATACTATCGTCAACGCTCCAGCAGCAACGGTTGGTACAGTTATTTTATCGACGAGGTACGACTGTTTACCAGCCCAATTCAAGCACAGAAAACAATCGACGCTGCGGGACATCATGTGAGTTATCCAGGCAATAGAGTGCTTGTGGTACAGGAAGTAAAGGTAGTAGAAGTATGACATTTGATGAATGGTTTGAAGCGAACAAAGATCAACTAACAGAACTGTTGCGAGGCGATACAGAGGAAGCATTGTATCGTGCTTGGTTGGCTGGCTACAAAGCGGGATTAGCGGAGATGGGCGATTTTGCCAAAGACTTATGGACATTAAAATGACTGTGAGTCTACGGTTAGGTGATGGCCTATCCTTGTGTCCTACTAACTGGCAAAACTTTATTCGCGACCTACGTGATAGAGGAGTTGAACAAAACAACCTTGAAGGCTTTGACCTTGATACACTAAATCAAGAACTCAAACAGTTCAAGGCACAATATATTCCCCAAACAAGAGTTGACTTTGCTAACGAAAAGTGCTATACTTTGTTTGTATTGAAATATGGAGGCCTATAATGGCTTGGACACTTTTTTTAGATGACATACGCTTTCCAGCAGATGTGCGTCACAACTATGGGCCTTATAAGGATCTAGTTATCTGCCGCACTATGGATGATGCTGTGTGGTGTGTGGAGCAATATGGCTTGCCCACTTTCATATCATTTGATCATGATTTGGCAGATGTACACTACATCATTGGTGATGGCGAAAAGACTGGCTACACCTTTGCTAAATGGTTCTGTGATTATATCATGGATCACAATCTGCGTTTGCCCATGGGCTTTGGATATTTAGTACATTCAATGAATCCCGTAGGTGCGGAAAACATTCGCAAGTATATGGAAAACTTTTTAAAGGCTTATGGAGATGCTTAAAAAAATTATTGAATTTCCATACTTGGTCGTTCTTGCTGCTGGAATGATTTTGGGTCCTGCTTTTTGGTATGTGATTGGGACTGTAATTGCTGTTTTCGGACTTGGAATTTTATTAGGAGTAATGCTATGACTGATCCGTTTGGTGAATGTAAGTGTGAAAACAGATATACAATCGAGCCGCACGGTGATGGCTATGCTCTCTACTATGGTCGCTGTGTACATCGTCATGGATACAATCTTGTAAATATGACGGAGCCAGCGTGGAACTTTGAACCGAAACATATCGAGAAGTTGATCAACCTTGGCGATGCTGTGTATCAACAAAACCCTACAGGAGGACATGTGGCAGAATGAAAATGTATATTTGTGTATTAGATGAGTTTCCAGACTATATGACGCCTACTCTTGTGGCACATGCTGTTCTTGGGGCTCATTTACAATTTCAAAATGACAGACATTACAATAACTGGTTGCGTATGTCATTTAAGAAATGTGTGATTCGTGTTAATCAAAAAGAGTTTGATAAGATTGCCGCCCTTGATAATGTCTATCTAGGACACGAAAACACGACATTAGACGGGCGTAAGAGTTGTGCAGTAACTTATACCAAACTTACTGAAGAACTGCCAAATGTGTTGAAATTTGCTAAACTATGGAAACCAAAAGAATGACCGTTCTTAATACAATATTTCTACCGTGTGGATCAACTGCTCACTTTGACGGTGATTTCTCCTATCGTTGTGACAGTTGTTTTGCTGTGGTAGGCAGTATGGGACAGTCGGCTCAGTGTAAGGAAGAAGCAGATAAATGGAAAAATCTCAAAACACTTGGCGGCAAGGGTTGGAACTATGAACTAGGAACACAAGAAGCATGAAAACAAATTGTATCGTGTGTAATAAAGAAGTAGAAAACTGGGACATAGCATACCCTGAAGATAAACCACAATCACTGGTTGATATGATTCGCACAAACGGTAAAAAACTGTATGCTAACACAAAATACACAGAGGCACGTATCAAATGAAGGTGATGTTTTATGAAATGCCCGAAAAGTGGCGATATAACAATATAAAATACTATCGTCATGCAGCAACAGGAAACCATGTAGGCTCACCCCCACTGGTCTTCTCTTCTCGTATTTGGAGTTGGGACCCGTTGACAGATGAAGTAAAGTATGTTAAAAATAGACAAACAGGAATAATGACACCAGTTGATCGTAAAGAGTTTTTAATGATTCAACTACAGGCTGTGGAATGGAAAAATGAAACTTCGTAAAACCGATAAACGATACAATCTGCACCGTTATGGGTTTGATTGCTATGTGGAGTTTGACAGCAACGACTGGAACAACTACAATCGTTATACCAAATATTGCCGCGCTAACCTCGGACCAGAGTTTTGGGAGTTTGCTGGCCGTGTATATGGCGATGGTAACTATCGAGGTGTTGCTCATCATAAGGGCAAACGATGGAGCAGCAAACGCATCTACTTCCGCGGAGAAAAATATCACACTTTGCTGTTGATGGCTATGCCACTGGAATCTAAAGAAACTTTTTACTTGTAATGTTTGTGTCTGTGTGTTATAAATGTATATAGGAGGCACACAATGACTGAGCAAGAATTCAACAAACTGATGAAGATGAAGAAACAGGATCTTGTACTAGAGATTTGGCGTTTGCAAAAGCGTGTTGCACATCTGGAACACCAAAACAGTGATATGGGCTGGAGACTGAATCCGGATCGAATGGGTGGACAGTTTACACAGGAAGAAATTAATCGTGGAAATGAATGGCAATGATCCGTTATACTGATATCAACACTGGCAACAGTTTGCTGGACGAAGGTCTTGAAAACTATCTGCTGCACGGTTATATGCCAGGTGGATTTTTGACCGCAGTTATCTGCAACGATCTACAACTTGCTTGTGGTCGTGCTGATCATTGGAACAAGCCGCGCCTGCCTGAAATCGTAAATGAAGTATTTTTCAAGTTGCCTGCTCAAGCTTATGGCAATGCTGAACGTATGCGAGCGTGGTGCAGAGACAAAGATGGACTTCGCACACAGTACCGCGAACGGAAAGAACGAGAATACACTTGGCGTGTGTTAAAAGGAGAAGTACGAGAAGGTGTCATCGTGTCATCGTTTTGATGTAGACTTCAAACAACGGCTTACGCAAAGTCGCACAGCCTGCAATGCTGTTCGCTTGCCTCGCTTGGGCTACGAGTTGTATCGTATCTATGCGATTGAAGATGACTACAAGCGGGCAGACGTTAAAATGACTCTTAGCAAGGGCAGACAACACAGCAAGACCTATACTGGTATACAAAAAATATACACACTCTGGGTAGATGAATATTTCAAACACGATGTTGCCTACGAAGTAAAATGGCTGAAGCCAAAAAAAACAACACTGCTGCGTATGCATGGACATCGTGTAGAACCTGCAGAACCAGGCGACAAAGTTGGACACGTAGGACCTATTAAAACTCCTGTGAGGCTGGGCAGATGAACAAGTGGTCCGCACCTATACCCCAGCCCGTTCGTCAGCGTGATCGAAAACGCTGTTATACTGTTTGGACACAGATATTAAACAGATCGTGGGATGCCGGCGAGGTAGTGTGGCTAACTGATGCTCAACTTACCTTTGCCCGTATCAAATATCCTAACAAAGAGTTTGATCCTGTATTGGAACGAGACAGTTTAGAACTATACAAAAAATACATCAACCAAACCATAGAGTAAAGGAACATACAATGGTTACTAAAGTAAGAAACGATTTTAAGGTATACGAAGAAGTTACCACACTGGGTAAGACACTGTGGCGAATCCGCACAGGCGGCCGCAAAGGCGACATGGTCACCAGCTGTAACAGTGTAGAACAAGCGGCAGAAGTTGCTCAACAGTTGAATTTGGATCCGTGGTATCTAGATCGCGGAAACACCAGAGCAGATCGAAATAGTTGACAAATCATAAAAAGAGTGTATAAATAAACTTGTAAACGTTGAAACAACGTGGACACATTCTGGACCTGGGGGCGGTACCGGGCAAAAATAACTCTTTTAGATAAATAATAATGTAGTTCGCGGATGGCAGTCCCAACTACTCTAAAAATACTAAAGGAGATTTCCAGCAATGACATATTATTTATATGTAAAAACACACAATCAAACAGGATTAAAATACCTAGGTCAGACATCTGCTGACCCATATACTTATAAAGGCAGTGGTACACGATGGACAAATCATCTTAAAAAACACGGTGCTGATATCTCTACAGAAATATTAATAATAACAGACAGTAAAGATGTTATTAAAGAAAAGGGCATAGAATACAGCAACCGTTTTAATATTGTCGAATCTAACGAATGGGCTAATCTTAAAATAGAAGAAGGCGACGGAGGATGGAGTACTTGGAATAAGGCGCCTGCTGCCCAAGCAGCAAGATTAAAAGGTGCTAAAAAAGGAGGTGGACTTCGATCAACTTCATTTAAGAAGGGCGACCCTGAAGTTGTAAATCTTAGTAAAAAAGCTAACGAATCTAAAGAAAGGAAGATTAGAGACAACCCTGATGTCTATAAGGAATCATACAAAAAAGTTTCTAAATATCAAAAAGAAAATAATAGTATGAAAGACAAATGCTGGTGTGTTCCAGAAAATCTTACAGATACTTCGAGATTCAATCTTGACAAACGAGTTTTTTCCGTATATAATATACAAGAAGGATGGATAAGGATTACAGAAGCAAGAGATAGGCTAAAGAGAAAGTCTGGAGTTTATGGAAATTTTTGGATCTATAATCCAACAACAAAAGAAAATAAATACACGAGCGGCGAGATACCAAACGGTTGGTATAAAGGTCGTAGAATGGAATACTATAGGAAATAATACTGTCTTATAGTTTAATCACGAATAGGTGATTGATGTACCGGACTTGGCTTTCGAAGGCCAACGCCTCCACCATAAAGCACATATATAAATGTGTGTTTTACTCCGGGGGCGAAAGGGATCGACGGGCGTTAAAAACTTATTTTTAGGTATTCGTGTTGACCTACGTTATTCAGTCAAACATTCTAAATGCAAACGCAAATAGAGCGCCAGAGATGGCAATAGCAGCCTAAGGGTATGTGAGGGTTTTGTAAGTTGAACCTAGTAACAGAATCAACTTACACTTACAGACGGCAAAAAGGTTTAACATAGTTTTATCAGCTGGGTAAGAGAATGTGCCCGTTAAACTGGGACTAGGACATTGGGTTACAAATAGTGGGATACAAAACGCACCACTCTGAAACTGTAAGTACCTGCTACACTTTAGCGCAGCAACGATGCTTGACACATACGCTAAACAATGCTAAATTAACATATACACATACAAAAGGACACACAATGAACAGAAAAGCAAAGCCAGTAGGCATAGTTACCACAGTGAAGACTGTAATTGCTATGCCTAGAGAGATGTGGGATAGCGTAATGACCATTGAAAATTCACCACTGAAGAATCTAGACCCTATGGCGGCTCATATGGTATTTCAAAGTCTAGCATTTGTATGGAGCGGCCTTTTTGCTGCTATGCTGGGCAGCTTTGTTGCGTTTGGCATCAGTGCAGTGTTTCACATATTGCTGATCAGTGGAGTTGCAATCACTGCTATCACATTCCGTGAAGCAAACCGCAACCCAACTTCCATAAACAAATTAGTAACAGCAGGCGCAAAGTACAACGGCCGTGCAAACAACGGTGAACATGTATGAGACAGCCCAAAGACTTCAGTGATAGAGTTGCTTATTTTTTAACAATGACTTTTCGTTGGTTCGCGGACACATTCTTCGCCAAACGCTATGGACATCGTGCAGTTGTTCTAGAGACTGTGGCAGGTGTTCCAGGCATGGTAGCAGGTATGTGGCAGCACCTACGCAGCCTGCGCAACATAGCACCAGACGAACGTGGCTGGATCAAAACGCTGCTAGAAGAAGCAGAAAACGAGCGTATGCATCTTATGATCTTTGTTGAGATCGCAAAGCCAAGTCGCTTTGAAAGACTGTTGATTCTATTTGCACAGTTTGTGTTTTGGCACTTTTATTTTATTCTTTACGTATTCTTCCCAACCACAGCACACAGAATGGTAGGCTACTTTGAAGATCAAGCAGTGATCAGCTACACTCACTACCTGGAAGAGATTGATGCAGGAAGAACAGAAAATATTCCTGCACCCAACATTGCTCGTGACTATTATAATCTAGCAGATGACGCAACATTGCGTGATGTTGTAATAGCAGTGAGAGCAGACGAGCAAGGCCACGCAGAAGTTAATCACAAAATAGCAGACACACTATGACAAAACCCAATACAGAATTTGAACTAACAGTGCGTGACATCGAAATGATCGAACATGCACTACGTGATAGACAGCGCACAGTTACTGAATACAAATTAACTGCTGCTGACATTGAAAATCAGCAGCTTGCGGATCGTGAGGTAAAGGAGATACAAGATCTCCTCGGTCGGCTTCACAATCAAAAAAACTTTTATAGACCAAAAACAGAAACTTATGTCGGCGGATGAATTGGATCGAAATAGATCGAATGCTCTACGGCATTATAGCAAGGCACGATGCCGTAGAGGATATGCTTAAAGAAGCAGAAAAGCAGTTCAAATGGAACCGCAGTCAATCAGAAGCAGCAGTGTTACCGTTGCTAGAACGCAACACTTTACCCAATATTGTTGCTGAAAAGCCTACTAAACAATCAAAACGATTGACTAAACGCAAATAACTGTTATAACTATAATAGTGAAAGGGCAAGCATCGAACTTGCCCTTTACTGTTTAACACATGTAAAAAGGAAATAAAACATGCGCAATCTATTTATGGCAACTGTAGCCACACTATTCGTAGCAGGCACAACCACCGCAGCAGAACTTGGTGGTTCAGTTGGCGTTGAAATTACTGAAAACACAGCTGGCAACTATGTAGCTGAAACCACACTGGGTTTTGGTGTAACTGCTGACACTGGCGCGGGCCTTGCTTTTAGCGGATTCAATCTTGAATCAGTTGATGCTGGCAATTTGACTGTTGACGAATGGCAACTTGGCATAGCAACTGATGCTGTTACTGTGTCTTTTGGAGATCAGGGTGACATTTTTATTGGTAATAATTTTGAAATCGTAGGCGGCGATACTATTGCAAACCCTGCAAGCGATCATGAGTCGTTGATTGTGGAATTTGGCTCTGCCGCAGTGCTGATTGGATTCACTAACATCACCACCGACATTGGCGACATTGAAAACGTACAAGGTTCTTATACACTTGACGTCGGCGCAGGTGCTGTTACTGGCGTAGCAGACTATAACGTCGACAGCGAAGACTATACAGTTGGTGTACGAGCCGATTATAGTGTAACTGCTGACGTTGCAGTTGGTGGTATTGTAACCTATGCAAGTGCAACAGAAGTAGTTGCTTATGAAGCAAGTGCAGGTTACAGTTTCGCTACAGCGTTTGTAAACGGTGACGATACAGACGCATTCCAAAACGTTGGTGCTGGTGTAGCATACGACTTCACTGGTCTAAATGTATACGCAGAAGGCACATACAACGTTAACGCTGAAACAAACAGTGTAGGCGCTGGTGTAAGCTTTAGCTTCTAATAAACCTAAGTCACGGCAACAAGGGGCAGGAAACTGCCCCTTTATTCTTGACAACGGTATACTCTTAGTATACAATTATTATATTAACAACTTAACACAAGGAATAACAAAATGGGTAAAAAAGGCGGAAAGAGCAAAGGTAATGTAAGTGCTGGTGTTCACAGCAATGTAAGCACTGCAACTAAGCGGGCGATGCGAGCAGCATATCTTGCCAGTGGCGATCGTTTGATTAACCAGCGCAAGGCATTTGATGCTGGTAAAAATGTAATGGTGACTATTGCTAACCCTAATCCTAACGAAACTGATAAGAAATTCATTAGGGTAAATGCTAAAACTATTTGGAAATCAAATAACTTTCAACGCTAGTAATAACACATAATATTGTTAGAATAAAGGGCCTAACGGGCCCTTTATTCTAACAAACTACACAGATAATACATAAATAGTTGTATGAAAAACTTCTTCGTGTGGCTACAAAAAGGTGAAGGTTGGAAGTCTATTCTTGCTTTGATTTATGCAATAATATGCATTTTTGACTTTATTATAATCCCTACTTGGGTTGGTGCAACCAGGGCTCAATTAGATACATCTGTATTTGTACAATCAGAAGTAGATCACGACATCCAAATGCAATTAATAGAATTAGCATGGGCACCTTATGAACCACTGACGCTTAAAGGTGCAGGTATGTTTCATTTGGCGTTTGGTGCATTATTAACAGGCAGCGCATTAGCAAGAAGAAAAGAAGAGGATAATTACAATGAATGATAAAGTAGAAGCAAGTACAAGTGCAGAAACAACTGTAGGCGGCGTCGACGTTGAAGCACACGCCAGCGCTGAAGCACATGCAAGTGCAGGCACAGAAGTAACTGCTACAACTGCCGCAGCAAGTGCAGAGGCCGGCGTAAGTGCAGAAGCTGGCACAAGTGCAGCCTACGGTGATACTACTGTAGAAGCAGGAGCAAGCGCAGAAGCACATGCAAGTGCAGGAGCACAAGCGGGTGTAAGTGGCGGCAATGCTTATGCTGAAGCGGGCGCAGAAGTTGGCGCAAGTGCAGAAGCAAGCGCAAGTGTAAGTCAACAAGTCGGTGATGTGACAGTTAAGAACGAAACCGCAGTTCATGCAGAAGCAGGAGCAAGTGCCGGTGCATCGGCGCAAATCGGTAAAGATGGTGCAGCAGGTCATGCTGGTGCTACAGCAGGAGCAAGTGTTGGTGTTGACAATACATCGAGTGCTTATGACAGCAGTGGCAATGGTGGTGCTGCAACTGGTGGTGTAAGTATCGGTGTTCAAGCAGGTGCTGAAGTTGGCGGCGGCGCAACTATGGATAACGGTGTTGCTACTGTAGGCATAAGTGGTGAAGTTGCTTTGCTGGCTGGAGTTGATGTTGACCTTAGTGTTAGTGTAGATACAAAGCCAGCTCAGAAAGAAATAGTTAATGTAGCAAATGAAACTGCGAAAGAAACAACTAAAGCAGCAAATACGGTGGCTAAAGAAACAACTAAAGCAGCTGATAAAGTAGTAGATACTGGTAAAAAAGCTGGTGATGCTATTGCCAAACCGTTTAAGAAAATCAAGAAACCTAAATGGCTTTAATTTTAGAAAGAATATATCAAAATGTACGAGTACAGATGTAAAATAATACGAGTAGTCGACGGCGATACCGTGGATGTAGATATTGATCTAGGGTTTGGAGTATGGTTAAAAGATGAAAGAGTACGACTAAGTGGAATTGACGCTCCGGAATCACGAACCAGTGACGGTGTAGAAAAGATATTTGGTCTACTTGCTAAATCTAAAGTAGAAGAACTATGTCCAGTTGGATCAGTTCGATATTTAAGAACAACTGCTTATGATTCAAAAGGTAAATTCGGTAGAATCATAGGAGACATTGTACACATAATAAACTGGGGACCACGCAACGAAATAAGTGTATGTGATATATTGCTCAAAGAAGGACATGCAGTAGTGTACAATGCAGAAAATAAAGCATTGATCGAATCTGCACATCTTGCAAACAGGGTTCGCCTTGTTAACGAAGGTATTGTAACACAAGAACAGATTGATGCAGTAAACACTTGACAACCGATTAAACTCCTGCTATTGTATAAAAATAACAGCAGGAGTTTTCTATGACAATGTCTATGGTAGGACCGTATCTGACCACAACCAAATACAATCGCAAGCAAAAAGCCAGCAAAAGCAAGCGTCTTTCTCAAGCACAAACAGACCATGAAGCTTGGCTCAAGTCAATGGGTGTAGGTAAAACAACACTGCCTACCAACGCCAAGGGAGAGCGTGTAGGCATTAATGAAATTCCAGATTACAAAACAAAGTCGTCAGTTAAGCTGAGTAATAATGTAGCTGGTCATGGCAAGGCTAGAGAGTCAATGATCTACAGTGGCGAGCGGCAATTGTTGGGCGTGGCTACTATGCACAAGAGTAACATGGTACCAATCTTTGCAGATAAAAAACAAGACGCAAAAGACATTGCGGAAATGCGTAGAAATTAGTACGCATAAAATTCAAAAAATGAAACAATAAATACACAATGATATTAGGTATATTAACACTAATAACAGCACTAAGTATCAGTGCTGTTGCAATCTATTACTCAGTTGCAGGCTTGGTTGCAATATTTGCTGCTGCGGCTGTTCCTATCATGATCATGGGCACTACTTTAGAAGTAGCCAAGCTGGTGACCGCAGTATGGCTACACCACTACTGGAATGAAGCCAAATGGTGGCTTAAAGGGTATCTTAGTGTATCTGTTGTAGTATTGATGCTGATTACCAGTATGGGAATTTTTGGTTTCCTATCTAAAGCACACATTGAACAAACCGCAAACGCCACCGAAGGCCTTGCACAAATTGAACGTATTGATACAGATGTTGCTAGACAACTGGAAATCATCCAGCGAGCAGAGCAGAGAATATCGGATATAGAATCAAAAGGCTCTAATAACGATGCAGAACTGCAAGCAAAAATTGATGCAGAGCAAACAAGAATAGACAGTGCTTATGATCGAATACAACCTGCAATTGACGAACAACTTGAAATTATTGCAAAAGCAGAACAAGCATTGGAAAATCGTATAGAGCCATTGTTGGCACAAGCTTCTACAATAGGAAATGCGTTAACTAACTTGAATCTAGCATTAACAAACAATGAAATAACAATTGCGCAAGGCATAGTAGGAGCAAAACAAGACGGATCATTAGGTCCGTCTACCAGTGCTAGAATACAAGAGTACAGGAACACTGAAGAATCTAAACGCAACGAATTATTAAACCAAGCTGATCAAATCAGAACAACCCCACAAACTGATGTTCAAGCTGCTAGAAATGAAATTGCTAGATTGCGCAGTATAGCAGAACAGCAAATTGCAGACAGTGATAAGCTAATTGCCCGACTGAGAGAACAGCTGGGCACCGAGGATATTCAAGCTATTGCAAACTCAGTCAACGAACAGCAAAATATAATTGTTCAGGCAAACACTAACATAGACACACTCGAAGAACAAAAGTATACTTTACAAATAGAATACAGAAAGCTGGAAGCAGAAGTAGGGCCAGTAAAGTACCTTGCGGAATTTATATATGGACAATCAGCAAATGATAATTTATTAGAAGAAGCAGTAAGATGGGTTATACTTATAATCATATTTGTATTTGATCCATTGGCAGTGTTACTGTTGATAGCTAGCCAACAGACATTTGAAATACGTAGGGAATCTAAACTACGAGCTAAAGCAGCACTTGTTGCTGAAGAAAATCAACGTATCCAGCTCGAAAAGGAAGAGACGGATAAAAAAATACAAGCAATAATTAGTAGAAATAATTACTTGCAGGAAGAAAAACAAAATGATCAATCACTTAACAGCTCTGATGAACATGAGTTATCTGCACCAGCAGAAAGTCCAGACGAATACAGTAGTGGTGCTGCCGGCGGTGCCGACAAAGAAAACAACACCGACGAAATTGTACATATCACAACTGGAGCCCAATATAATGGAGGAGACTCTTCCAGCAGAATGGATGACAACGAAACACAACGACATCAAGAATTAGAACTACTCGAGCAGGATGAAGGTTATAAAAATGCAAAGCAAGACTGGAAATCGTTAAATCCAGATCAGAACATTAAGTTTTGGAAAGATCAATATATAAAGGGTAAAATAGACGAACTACCATGGGTAAGTTATGTTCAAAACAGCGAACAAAGTCCTAATAGTTTGTGGAACCGTATAAGATCTAAAGATGAATGATGTTACAATAATTACACCGCCAGACATATTAAACAACGATGCATACAGCATACTTGTTGTATGTCCAACCACAGATAAAAAACAGTTACTCAACAATATATTAAGCGAAACACAGATTCATTTGAACCTATATCTGTATGAAACTGCATTCGATAACATTGAATGGCTGATCAACTTAATAAAAAAAGTTGATGTTACACTTATTGATGTTGATAATTGTGGGCCTGAGGTGAGAATGTTTCTATCACATTTTATTGCGCAACCAAACACTTTTTACTTGACAAACGACGGCACAACGCCGTATAATTTAATAAGCAAGAATAGAATTTATGATTTTATTTTGCTTGAAAATATCATTGGAGGAACAAATGAGCAAACACGCTAAAGAACAATTTTCTAAAGGAACCAAAGTTGATGTATACAACAATGACATTGCTAAGGCGCTTCGCAAACTAAAAAAGCGCCTCGCTGATGACGGAATGCTGCAAGAACTCCGTTCAAGAGAGTTCTACGAATCCAAAGGCACAAAGCGCCGTAAAGCAAAAGAAGCTGCCACACGCCGCCTTAAAAAGCAAAGAATCAAAGATTTTCAGAACTGGTAAAATGTAATGCAATTAGAGTCCGAAGTAAAATTAGACTACAAGGATGTGCTGATCCGGCCCAAGCGCAGCACACTTAAAAGTCGTAGTGAAGTTAGTCTAGAACGTAAAACAAATTTTAGAAATTACATTCCAGACTTCCCTGACAACTGCTCAGAAGACCCTCACTATCGAGGTGTACCTATCATGGCTGCTAACATGGACGGTGTCGGCACATTTGCTATGGCAGATGAGTTGGGCGCACAAGGTATCTTTACCTGCCTTGTAAAAACCTACACTGCGGAAGAACTGATTGAGTTTTTCTACGGTGACGGACTTAATCGCACAGACTATGTGGCTATGAGCATAGGCACCAGCACAGCAGACTTTGAGAAACTGTGCGCTGTGTATGCTAAATGTGAAGACAATCTAAAATATGTTTGCATTGACATTGCAAATGGATATTCAGAACACTTTGCTGAACATGTTCGTGAAGTACGCAAACGCTTTCCACATCTTGTTATTATAGCAGGTAATGTGGTTACAAGAGAAATGACGGAGGAACTTATTCTTGCTGGAGCAGATATTATTAAGGTGGGCATTGGTCCTGGATGTTTTGCTCCTGGGCAAAAAGTTAAGACTGATAAATGTTTAAAGAATATCGAAGATATTAAACAAGGTGAAAAAGTTTTAACTCACACTGGATCTTATAAAACTGTTACTAATACATTTAAATTTGACGATAAAAAATCAATAGTTAATATTAATGGTATTAAAGCAACTCCTAATCACGAGTTTTATGTTTTACATAAAAAACATCGAGAAACAGTAACAGATGATAATATTCATCAATATGCAGAATGGGTCGAAGCAAAAGATTTAACAAAGGATTATTTACTTCTAAAGCATAAATATAACACTATAAAAGTTGCTATTGGAGTAGGATATGAAATCTAAAATGTTTAAAAATTGTGTGGAAATTATAAAATTTGAAAAAGTAGGCAGAAACAATTTTGCCTACTTTGAAAATGGAGAGAAACTTTCTTCCGGTGATTTAGGCAAAATAGAAATCAGATGTTATAAATGTAAATCATTAACGCAGGTAGGTTTTAGATCGGCATTATTAAAAAACGAATATATGTGCCAAAGTTGCAACAAAGTAGGTGAAAGTAATCCGTTTTATGGTAAAAATCATACTACGGAAACAAAAAAACAGCAATCGCATTTTATGAAGGATCGATTTGTTGGCGAAAATAATGCGTTCTATGGAAAAACACACACGGACGAGACCAAAGAAATACTTCGCCAAAAATGTGCTCGCTATGGCAATGATAACGGATTTTATGGAAAAACTCATACTGATGAATTTAAAAAGAAACAGTCCGAATTTATGAAAACTGTAGGCAAACGTCCTAAAGAATATTATTCATTAATGGGAATAAAATCTGTTAATAGTAGACCTAAAAAAACTAAAATAGAAAAAACAACAGAACAAAAGTTACAAGAGTTAGGCGTCAATTTTAAGTATAACTTCATTTTACATAATAAAGCACAGTATGATTTTTTAATAAATAGCAATATTGTTTTAGAGGTTCACGGAGATTTTTGGCACGGGAACCCCGAAGTGTATAATATATTAACAGAACGACAAGAATATAAAAAGCAACGCGATATCGTAAAACAAAAATTAGCAGAAGATAACGGATATAGATATCTCGTTATATGGGAATCACAAATTAAAGAAAATGACTGGAGTATTTTAGATGAAATTTGAATTAGTTGAAATAGATATACTTGAAATTGAACCATATGATGGATACACATATGATCTTGAAGTCGAAGAAGATCATTCATACAATATCGAGGGTGTAGTGGTACATAATAGCGTATGCACGACGAGATTGCAGACTGGTGTGGGCTACCCGCAACTCTCAGCTGTCATCGAATGTGCCGATGCTGCTCACGGTCTTGGTGGACATATCATTGCTGATGGCGGTTGCACTTGCCCTGGCGATGTAGCCAAAGCATTTGCTGCTGGTGCAGACTTTGTAATGGCAGGTGGTATGCTTGCCGGACACGATGAAGGCGGTGGCGAAATTATCAACAGAGCATTTAAGACTGGTGAAATACACTATGACACCGGCGAAGAATTAGTAGAAGCAAAACAGTTTGTACAGTTCTACGGTATGAGCAGTGAAAGTGCAAACGACAAGCATTTTGGCGGATTGAAAAACTATCGTTCGTCAGAAGGACGCACAGTGCTTGTGCCTTACAGAGGTGCTGTAGCCAATACGGTACAGGATATCCTCGGAGGTGTCCGTTCGACTTGTACTTATGTAGGTGCCGGTACAATCAAGCAACTGCCTAAATGTACAACATTTATACGCTGTACTCAAACTCATAATTCAGTGTATGAATCTAGTACAATAGGCAAATGATAAATAAATATGGACGCCATAATGGGTCCGATTATATCTTGCTTTAAAAGGAGAAATGAAATGACAAGATTACAAACTCTAGATCTGCCCTCGCTACATCGTGCTACTATAGGTTTTGATCAACTGTTCCGTGATATGGATCGTGTATTTGAAAACACAAAGTCTAACGGATATCCCCCATACAACATTGTACAGATCAACGAAGACGAATACATGATCAGTGTTGCCGTTGCAGGCTTTGGTATGGACAATCTAGATATCACACTGGAAAAGAATCTGCTCACAGTAGAAGGTGTTGCACCCAAGGGTGATGAAGCAGTAAACTATCTACACAAAGGAATCGGAGGTCGCAACTTCCGTAGGACCTTTACACTAGCAGATCATATCGAAGTTCGCCAAGCAGGTCTTGAACTAGGTATGCTTAATATTCATTTGGTACGCAATGTTCCAGAAGAACTACAACCAAAGAAGATTGCAATTACAGACTTTAACGGTATTGTACAAGACACAATTGAAGGCTAACTAAGTCATGGGGGGATAACATCCCCCCATCATTAAAAGGATTAAAAAATGAGTACAAACACTGACGTAGTAATCAACGAAAAAATTAAAGTAACTAATAAAGAGCCTAAGAGATACAAAGTTATTATGCTAAATGACGACAAAACCCCGATGGATTTTGTTGTATCATTGTTGATCGAATTCTTTAAACACAGCGAGCAAAGTGCTAACAACATCACGGTACAAATTCACGAAGAAGGTTCTGGAGTAGTTGGTATTTATAGTTATGAAATTGCTGAACAAAAAGCCATTGAAGCAACTACATTGTCTCGAGACAACGGATTTCCGTTGCGTCTTAAGGTAGAAGAAGACGCATGAATAAACTAAAAGATTTGACTTGGGAAAACCATCAAAAGGCAGAGCGTACGGAACATGCACGTAAACTTCTCAAGGGTATGACTCCAGTAGAATACCATAGATACATTTACAATCAATATGTGCAATATGCTGCATTAGAAAGTGTTGCAGGTAACAAAGGTGTTCTAACAGGCATTGAAGACATTTGTCGAGCAGCAGCTATTCGCAATGACATAGAAGAACTAGAAACAACATACAATATTCAGCGCAATATCGACTTGTTATGTCCAACTGCGAGTAGCTACATTGCTTATGTCATGGATCTAGATGAAACTCATGACATATTAGCACATCTTTATGTTCGTCACTTTGGTGATATGTATGGTGGTCAGATGATTCGTAAACGCAATCCTGGGTCAGGCACAATGTACGATTTTGAAAATGTAGAACAACTTAAAGTCACCGTTAGATCCATGCTCACAGATGAAATGGCAGACGAAGCAAATATCTGTTTTGAGTTTGCTATGAAACTTTTTGAGGAGTTGGACAGTGAGTGAAGTTTGGGATACATTGATCAAAATACAAGATCGTTTAATAGAACGCTTTGACGCTACTGGTACAGAAGTATTTGAACCGGGTATGGACAGATTTAATCAACCAGGCTGGATCAACAGAGTATGGAGCAGTGACAACTATCGCCGTGCCCACATTGATGTAGTTGATGTACGTGATACTAAGGGACTGTGGATGATGCATTGTTGTGTATTTCCAAGACTGGACAACAACGGTCCTATTTTTGGACTGGATGTTATTGCTGGTAAAAACAAGATTACAGGATTCTTCCACGACTACAGTAGAAGCACTGATGCAGCACATCCTATGATTGAAGCATTTGGTGACGAAGTTGCTAAACTAGAATGGCGCAAACAGCGTGAACTACCTGAGTGGGCGCAAGCAATCTTTAGTGAACACATGGTAGCAGCAGGCAATGTCAGCAAAACAGATGAATTGGATCAGCTGGTAGAACTTAGTTTTGACAGCATTGATGCCTATCTATCCAAGATTGGATTATTTAATAATCAAGCAGACATAGACGAAGTCAAAGCTGCACAAAACCGTTATGCACATTATCAAAAACAGAATCCTCATACTCCTCGTACAATGGTCAGTTTAGGTTTAAACGAAGAAGATGTAAGAGTCTTCGTACAAGAATGTTTGTTTCCTGATATTGAATAAATATATAAAATAGGAAATAAGCAATGCGATACACCGAAATTAAAATTATTAATGAAGCTACGTTAAGTGTTGCGGATTTTGGCAAGAGAAATCCAGAGTACTGGATCAATCTTATTGAACTTATTGAGCAAGGTACACCTATTCCTATTGACAATGGTGAAGTACGCATTGAATTAAAAAATCCACAAGCTGTAGCAGATAACCTAGCCGAAATTTGGGATGGATCAGACACAGCGACTCCTGAACAAATTGAATTAATTAAAAAAATTAGATTACACACTATCGACGACCAAAAAATTACAATTGGTAGAATTTACAAAAGTCCTGCTATCAAAGGCAAAGAGGCTGATTACAACATAGGCGACATTGGCGAAATTGCGTTGGGTATCGCTACCGGTGCTAGATTTAAAAAAGCTGGCCAGCTAATTAACATAAATGACTTTCTTACAATGGCTAAGAAAGCAAAAGCTACGCCTATCAAAGGTAAACAAAGTTTACAAATGAAGTTAGAAGACACAGTTTCTTATGAATCAGGGAAAAATGATCAAGTTTCAATTGACATTGTAGTGCCGGCAAGAAGCGTAAAAAGTTTCATTCAATTTATTAACAACTTGGGAGCTTCACCAAAAAATGTACAAGGTACTATTGCAAGTAGTTTAGAATTTGCCAATAACAACGAAAGTATAACCACCGGCGCAAATAGAACCGCAAAAGATCCAAACACAAACAGAATTGAAGTAGCAGCTATAGGCACACAAGATCAAAAAGGTACAAAAGCAGATCTTGTACTTAACATTGATGGCGAACGAATTAATCTACTAAGTGCAAAAGCAGGTGCAAGCCAACTTGGACAAGCTAGTGGTAAAGAATGGAGTAAACCTTTACATTTCTTTAATACAGTATTTGGTGAAGATATTAGTACATACAAAGATAACTGGTCAGAAGATCAGCCTAAAAACCTAGAAGTATTACGTCAAATCTATAGCAATCTTATTATTCCTAAAATCATGAGACTGACAGGTGGCGATAGTGTGCAAAAAGAAAAAGAATTAGTGAAACAGATTGTAGGAGGGCTTGTTCATTATGCTAACGATGTTAGTGATTCTGGCGAGTCTCAAATCATAGATATTGTAAAACTAAGCACGGTTCCTGGATCCCCAGGTTACAAACTAATGCGTATAGATAGTTCATTAGAACAAGCATTAGAAAAAGTTGATCTTGTAGGAACAGCGACACCAAATGGATTAGGTGTGCAAGTGACAGGCAATATCGGTGGTAAAAATTTATTATTGTTTAAAGCAAGAAGCTATTGGAGCCCAGCAGGTAAACTAACAAGAACCATTATTGAAGGTGGCCCATTGCTAGATCAATTAGCAACTATAAAATCACCTGCACCTGCACCTGCACCTGCATCTGCACCACAAACTCCTAACGCAACAGTTTAATCAGCATAAAAAAATAACAGCTTAGAATAGCTGTATAAGGAGATGCTATTCGAAATGCTGTACCGCAGCAGACCTTCTGATAAATACTTTATGCTAAACTATTTAAAAAACTTATTAGGGCAAACTACAATAGAAGAACCCTATACCAAAGATGACATTAATGTTATATGGTTGCATGGCGCAAATCAAACCAGCTTGAGTTTTGAGTACTTAAGAACAAAAACTCGATTTAAAAAAGAAATAATGATCAACTATTCAAGCATGACACGCTTTCAAGACAACCTAGATATGATAGTAGAACAGGTGCAAGGAAAAGGGCCACATTTTGTTATTGGTCACAGTATGGGCGGAATATATGCTCTGCATCTTACACAGTACATAAGAGTAGTTGGCGGTGTTAGTATCTCAACGCCGTTCCGTGGAAGTTCAACAGCAGATTGGGCAAAGTATATTGTACCAAGCTATCCACTGTTCAAGGACATTGGCAGAAACAGTGATCCTATACGACAAGCCAACGATATACAACTAGACATACCGTGGACGCAGATTGTAAGCACAACTGGATCTGTTCCTTATCACGGCGGACCAAACGATGGAGTAGTAACATTAGCAAGCATGACACATAGAACTGATATGACAATAGTAGAAGTACCACATACGCATTATGAAGTTGTGTGTAGTAATACTGTAGCTGATATTATCAAGTCTTGTTACACTGGCAACATTGCAAAAATATAATAAATTATCGTATGTAATCTAGTAAGTGCGCCCTCACGCTCTGTATATGTATTTATCTCTATTGATATATAATACAGTTGACAAAACATCAACTTTTGTATATTATAAAATAAAGGATGAATGTATGAAGTGGGAAGTAACGACAACAAAAAAACGGCATGTGGTTGAGTGCAACAGCAGTCAAGCAGCCGTATTAAAAGTTAAAGAAACTGATAACGGAATGGTTATTGGTTGTAAAGTCTTACCAAAAACAACGGTAGGCAAAATCAAACGTATTTGGAGTAATTGGGTTGGTAAATAAGACATACGCAGTTGACGAAATATTTGAAGACATTGAAGGCGATCCTGAAAATGTGTTGATGAATATTCCGCCAGAGATTGCAAAACAAATGGGATGGAACCCGGGAGATACATTGAAGATCACAACAGAAGATGGTGCCATTTCTATAACAAAGGTAGAGAATGGCAAAGAATGACGAAACAATAGAGTTAGAAGGTACAATAGTAGATGTATTGCCTAACCAAATGTTTAAAGTAGAACTTGAAAACGGACACAATGTAACTTGTTACACTGGTGGAAAAATGAGACAATTTAGGATACGCTTGGTGATGGGCGACAGAGTCAGATTAGAAATGACTCCTTATGATCTCAACAAAGGTAGAATCACATTTAGAATTTGACAAACAGCTCTAGCTGTGTTATACAATATACAACACGGAGAGAGAAATGATACTAGAACTTAAAAGTTTCGAAATGCTATGCAAAGAGCGCGGAACAGACGGCCGACAGGCTGTGCTGGATTTTGGCGATTACCATCTCAGCATTATTAACGACGGATATGGCTCTGATCAAGGTCTATACGAAATTGGGGTGTTTGAGGCTGCTGAGGGAGTAGCGTCAGATATGATCGAGTTGCCTGGTATTACCGAGGATGGCGATATTGTAAAAAGCTACTTGACAGAGTCTGCTGTGGATGTTATAATCAAAAAGTTATATCTTATCACGGGCAAAACACCGGTACAAATATGATCACAGTCAACGGCGGTTCACGAAATCAGCGCAAATATGCATACAGCATGGCAACCTTTGTTTGTCAGAAGTTTGGCATCTCTCCCAGTATCGAAATCAACTTTAGACGTATGACCAATGACGCTAACTATGGTTATGCTTGTCACCTTGAGGACAACGAATATAAGATTGATGTAAAGCGCAGTCTGCCCATGCGTGAGATGTTGACCACATTGGCACACGAGCTAGTTCATGTTAAACAATACGTTAAAGATGAGATGCCCGACTGTATCTCAGAAGGTGACTATTGGGATCGCCCGCATGAGATTGAAGCTCACGGACGTGAACTTGGATTGTTTATTCGTTGGGCAGAAAACGAATCTGTTGCACATAAAAAATGGACACAAACTGGTTGACAGTATACCATAAAACTATTATATTAACTTAACAACATTAACTTGTTGTAAAACGCTAGAATAATCTAGCAACATCTAAACTGATGATAAACATAGGAGAACTAAAATGTCAGTTACTAACGAACGTATCCTTCCAAATCGCAATCCTTTTAGCATTGCAAAAATTGAAAATGCTATTGCAAAACTTGGCAACAGCAATTTGTATGAGTCACTGCAAGAACGTGTTGCACCTACTAAAACACCCCCAGTTAAAAAACAAATTTTAGATGCAATCAATACCCTAACGCAACGCATGAAATGAAGATTTTGGGCGCATCGAATATATCGATCTGAACGAAATCAATATCAACATTGACAATCAACGAGATGTTGACTGGGATCATATTGCACACATTATTGAAACTTTTGATCCTCGTGCAGCACAAGTGGTCAATGTAATCAAGCTTGCTGATGGCAGTTACAGTGTTCCAGAGGGTCAGCATACTGCTACTGTACTGTTTTTGCTTTGGGTGTCGGGTATCCTTCCTAAAAACTTTAAAATCCAATGTAAGGTAGTCGATGCACTAGCAACTGTTCCGGGCAGCGATCTCAAAGGCGAAGCCTTTGGTAACTTCTTGTTCCGATTGATCAACTACAAGGGTCGTAAAGCAGTAGAGCCTTACTTCATGCACAAAAGTCGTGTGAGTGGTGTTCGCAACTATGGCAGCACACTGCTTGAAGATGTACATGCAGAACGTATCCAAACAGTGGTTGAAGAAAACAACATGTTTACTCGTCCTGCTGTAGAAGCACGTGGTATGGGTGCAAAGCCTGGTATGGTTACTTACATTACAGGTCTCAACAAGATTGCAGAACACCAAACTGAAAACTTCGACACTGCAATTAATGATCTTGAGTTTGCACTAAGCTTGCACGATCGGTACTTTGCAAATGAAAAAGGCGTAGACGGTGGCTTCGTTCTTGCGCTAGGACGTTATGCAAAACTGGCTCGTAAAAACAAACTCACTCTTACTCGTGAGTGGCAAGACGAGCTGATGAAGTTTTTCAAAGCTACATATGCAAGCCCGAACAAGTTTCACAAGACATGTAAGGCACGACTGGAAAAGTTTAATAAGGTCAATGACCTTCCAGGCGGGTGGAGCGATAACTGTTTGTTGAGTATTTTGATTCTAGACTTTTACAAGTGGTGCGATACAAACAATGTAAACTATCCTCCACTGCCTGATCAACACATCAACAAATACAACGGAATTTGATCATGCGTTACTTGTATATCTGGAGCAATCATGTTGGCAAGACATGCTTTGGTATTACAAGTAACCTTGAAAACCGCAAGCGCAAATACGAAGGGCATTGCGGTATCGAGGTTACGTTTGATAAAGTCTACCAAGGTCCTGCTAATCACATCGAAGACTTAGAAACCAACATCAAACATGAGTTCTACAATCACATGTTTAGTACAGGAATCGGCAAATACGAATGGATCAATCAAGAGATTTCAACTAAACAAGTGGTGAGTTGGATTGATTGGGAGATTGAAAACACTTATAACAACTTAATAACGGAGAATCAAAATGAAAGTATATGAAGCAGTGGTAGTAGTCGGTGGCTTAAGAGTGCCGGTAACTGTACAAGCCCCGGGAGCAGCTCAAGCAAAAGCTATGATCGAATCACAATACGGCAAAGATGAAATTCGATCACATCCTGTGGCAAAAGGTTAACATTATGGAAAATCCTTTGGTAGCACTGTTAATTTTAGGGTTCTTAGGGTTACTTGCTTTTGTAATCATTGCTAAGATTTTTTATTGGGCAAGATACAACAACACCGCAGGAGTACTATTACTTCTTGTTGTTCCTATTTTGGCATATATTGCTTATAACATCTAATGGTTGACAATGATGTGCCTATATGCTACAATAGTGTATAGGCACAAACACACAGAGGCACGTTATGTCAGATGTACTGCAACTCAAAATGTATTCTACAAAATTTTTAATCGAACTTACTTTTGCAGCGCACCGTGTTAACAACGGTTATGTAAAATTTACCAAGCGATACAGTGAAGGCCGGCCCACTACTTTTAGCAACAAAGAAATTGTTGCTTTTAGTGCTGCATTCTATCTAGACAGCAACTCTTACTTGCCCAGTGATTTTGTTCCTGTGAAAGTTATTGATCAAGACAAACAGTCAATGGCAACAGCAGAAAAACATATGCGTCGTTATACCATGCTGGCTTTGGGTAATTTGAGTGATTTTCAGTCTGATGTATTCAAGGCATATTCGCAAGAACAAACTGTTGCAAATCGCGTGGGATTGATTGCGTATCTTCCTCAATTTATAGAACGCGAACTTGAAGATAAAATGTACAAAGTACGCCTCAAGACAGAGTTTGCTGAAAGCCACGCAATCAAAGATAAAAAAATTATTGGTGAGCTTGAAATACTCAAACGTGTATACAATGTTAACTACGAAACATTTTTTTACACTGCTGGCTTCGACGGTAACCTAGTTATGTTTAGCAACAAGTTTGAATACAAAACAGGCGAAGTGTTTGGCTTCCGGGCCAATGTAAAAAATCAAACCACAGACAACGATACCGGGCTAACAGTTAACCGTATCAACTATGTCAAACTGATCAAAATGGAGGCATAAAATGCAAATCATTAATTCTTTACACAAGGTTATTGTAGAAGAAACATACAATACTCTAACCGTTGATATTAACAGTATGCTAAATAGGCTACAACGTCAATTTAAAGATATTTTAGATCAGCCAATGTCTGACCCTATTTGTTTTTATGACAGATTAAAATTTCCTGCAATTCATTGTGGTACTGGAGTTTACTTTATCACATATGCACCAAATGCTGAGTATAATTTTTCTACACGGAATGTAGATCTTGGTGCTGATGCAGAAATTATGTATGTTGGACAAGGTAATATATCACAAAGAAAAGCCATTCATCTTCAAATTTTTAGGAATAACGGTAATCCTAAAGTTTTTTTTAAAAATGATGTAATAACCAGCCAAGTAGATAGTGTTGCAGCAAGAAAAATGTATCAACACGATCCAAACTTACGTAATTGGCGTTTTTCTTACATACTTGCTGAAAAAAATTGGTCGCCATTGCTTGAAAAATATTATATTGATAATTTGAAACCAAAATTCAACGATGAAAAAATGAGCGGAGTAGCATAAGATGAGCAGAGTATGGAAACACTTTTTGAAAAATCTTGCGTGGCCCACAGGCTTTGCTGTATATCTTATCGCAGTCATTATAGGAGCAACATATCTAGAATCACTGTTTGAAGGTAGTGGGCTTGCAGTTGTAATTACGTTTGTATGCCTGCCCATGCTTGCGTATCTTGTGCGTGATATGTGGCGTGACGCTAAGGAAAAGGTAGAGCAAGAAAATCGAGATATGATGCGAACACTGAAAGGCAAGTAATGCCCAATTATCATATAATACTAGGAAAAAAGCATATGGACCTTTTATATGCTAAGGATGAAGAAGAGGCAATTTTAATTATCGAAAAAAAATTCGGAGTCTCTTCTAAATATAACTCAATCGAGAAATACAAGGCGGTAAAAGCATAATGGATATTTTTTACAACGAAATGGTATTGTGGCTGTTTGGTACTGCTGTGCTGTTCACAGTGTTTGGTTGGTACATTGGCAAGAAAAGTCAGATCGATGAGACAGTTACTGCTACTGTTGATAGTCTCATCAAAGATGGCTATCTCAAAACACAGGTTCGCGGCAAAGACACAGAAATCTTGAAGTGGCGCGAATGGTGCGAAAAAGATGTTGACATTTGACAAAATCAACCGTACACTGGCTACAGAATACAAAAAACTGGAAGCAGACTTGGCCTTGGAGTGTTTAAACCTAAATGACACAGCACGAGAAACTGTTCACACTGCTAAAGCGTCTTCCCACTGACTATACAGACTACGGTGGGGAGATACTACGCTGGGCAGACGGTGATGACTATCCTGACTGTAGTTGTGGATGTCGTTGGTTCTTGCCTTTAGAAGGTGAGTTAGGTGCAGACTGGGGTGTATGCAGTAAACCAGGTGCTCCTAGAGCAGGACTACTAACTTTTGAACATCAAACAGGAAGAGACTGTTTTGAAACCTAGACTAATTAGAACCATGAAAGTACTAAAATGACTGAACAAACTCAAAAATACGCAGTAGTAACAACAGTATCTACATTTTATCATCACTTTGTAGTTCCTATGGATCAGCTACAGAGATGCAACCTAGATGCACCTGTAGAGGTAGAATGGCTTGCTGACAGTGTATATATGGAGGAAGTTGAAGAATTTTCTCAAAAACATGTCGGAGAGCAGATACTAGAGTGTTATGAAATTGACCAAAAACAAATGCTCGAAATGTTTGATAAACAAAATGACTATCTCAAAGACTGGACCGAAGAGCAAAAGATCAACTGGGTATATGATAAATTGAAGGTAACTGATGGCACTGACTAGACTTATTGGCGATATTCACGGAATGTTCAATCACTACCAGGCCTACAGTATTGAAGACTGGGCAGGCCCTACTATTCAAGTAGGAGACTTTGGCATTGGCATGGGACAAAGCGACTACTGGCATGAATCAGTAAATGATTTCCACGCAGATGGCACTCACAGATTCATTCGTGGCAATCACGACAATCCTACTGTGTGCCGTGAGGAGATGGTGGGCTGGATCAACGACGGTAACATCGAAGATGATGTGATGTTCATCGGTGGGGCTTGGAGTATTGACAACCCTGTTGCTCCTCCAGGATGGTATCGTCGTACTGCTGGTGTTGATTGGTGGTTTGATGAGGAATGTTCAGATGAACGCTTTGAGCAGATGCTGGAAGCATATGACTTCCATCGACCACGTGTTATGATCACACACGATTGTCCTCAGCGTGTTAGTTACGAGATGTTTTGGGGTTCAGGCTTTTTAACAGGGCCTATGTATCCAAACCGTACTGGTCAGTGGTTTGATCGATTTTTGGATATTCATCAGCCAGACGAATGGTACTTTGGACATTGGCATAAAACTATGACATACAAGTACGGACGTACACAGTTTCAATGTATTGGCGAACTTGACTACGTTGATGTAGAACTGTGATCAAACTACAAACAAAACTGCCTAGAAGCATCTACCTTGCGTGTAGTGGTGGAGTAGATTCAATGGCAGCATTGGATTTCCTACGTCGTAATCATCGTGTTCATGTGCTACACTTTGATCATGG
>Ga0208646_1000295_pt1 | contig 33878 bp, 22 predicted proteins | sample AntAceMetag02UK8_FD_184762 | JGI IMG/M metagenome (GOLD analysis project Ga0208646, IMG submission 184762) | Saline lake microbial communities from Ace Lake, Antarctica - Antarctic Ace Lake Metagenome 02UK8 (SPAdes) (version 2) | ecosystem: Environmental > Aquatic > Non-marine Saline and... | reverse complement strand
CAGGCCAAGAAAAAGATTTGGATATCTAAGCCCAAATGAGGTATTTGCCTCTATATTAGAATCTCAATCACAATTCGCACTTATTGCTTGAATGCAGGAATTAATTGCTGGCAAATCGCTTATTTACGAACGCCTAAACGGACTTTCTGGGTTCGTGTTTTATTTACTAAACTCATTACTTGAAACACGGAACTAACCTTATACAACTACGTGATGTCTAATTATAGAATATAATTAATTATCAAATTGAAAACAAAAAGAGACTTCTCAATTTCTGTAGTAATAATTGTACTCGGATTAGCTCTTTTTTTTCCTGCAGCTTTTTCAGAGTCATTTTCAGAAATTATTGTTGGAAAAATATGGATGATATTTAGTCTTCTTCTAGTCTTCTTAGGGCTTTTAAAAATTGAACAAATTCAAGTTTTAGGCAATACTTTAACTAAAACTAGTTTTATATTCAAAAGGACAATAGAACTAAATAGTATTAGGAAGTTTAAAATTAAAGCAAATGATATGAATACCTATCCACATTTGAATCTCACATCAATTCTGAAGGTATTCAAAAATGGAGAACGATATTCAAATTTTAGAATTTTAACTGTTTACCCTAAAGGGAAATGGAGAATAAAAATAGACGAAAGGACAATGTCTAATTCTGACTTCAAAAAGATATTAAACGTAGTAAAAAAGGGAGCAAAAAACTCAAAGTGATTAGTTAATGGAGATTTTAACGACAATATTTTACTCGGTGGACTAATCATTTCTCCTTTTTTAATTCTACACTGATTAAAAGGACAAAATGTAAAGTATAAATTAATAGTTTACTCGACCGTTAGAATTTTATAACAGCAACTATCACCTTAATTTTCGCTTTGTGGACAGACATCTCTAATGAAATTCTATTATCACATTATGGATATGACTTTGAGGCAATGAACGATATAGAAAGATTCGCAAATGTGTCCGAAGAGAACATTAAACGAGTAAAAAATATTGAAAGCTAGTATAATAGGAATAGGATAGCCTCTAAAAGCTATTATGACTTATGTCTTTTACTCTCCTTCTTTATTAATTGTGTATCTGATTACTATTCTCGTGAAAAAGCAAAAAACACTTAACAAAACCTGTACGTAATGCGGGTTTACTGTTAAACGAAAGGTTAGTACAATTAATGAAGTCCGCCAATACTTTAATTTCGTATTTTTAATGAATAAATTAAAAACAAAATATAAAAATTCGACCCTGCGTTTTAACCGAAAAGTTAGCGTCTTTTTACACGCTACGTTTCACACACAAACTGTTAGAAAACGTATAATATGAAAATAACACCGAGTAATTTTGAACAGATGAACATGACAAAAAACATATTAATTATTAGTCTATCAACCCTTATCCTAACCGGTTGTGGAGGATCTAAAAATGATCAGAAATCTAAAAATGAAGAACTTCAAAAAGAGGAGATGCATGAAGATCATTCCATGGGAACCCTTCCTGTTGAAAAAAGAATTGCCTTTATGTCTGGTCATGTTGAGGTAGGCTTAACTCTTTACCGCGCAGGAAAACCAGATCAAGCAGCACAACATTTGATGCACCCAGTATCTGAAATGCATCAGGCAGAGCGAGCAGGAATTGATGCTCTGGGATTCAATCCAGAAGTATTCAAATCAGTATCAAGGGCAATGGATGAAGGCAAACCTGCTTCTGAAATAGAACCAATGCTAACTGAAGCTGAAGAAAATATAACCCTCTTACAAAAAAATGCTGGTGGAGACTTGAATGAAATTATTTCATTCTTAATGGAAACTGTCGTGGAGGAATACAGCGCTGGTGTTAGTGATGGAAAGATAGTTGAATCCGGAGAATATCAAGACGCATTCGGTTTTTCGATGGTAGCGCTCAAAATATCCAAAAGAATGGAAGGTGATAAGTCAGCACAACTTATTAAAGAGTTAATAAAATTAGTAGATATGTGGCCAGAAGGAGGACCACTTGCTGACTCCACACCTGAACCGGTTGAAGATGTGGTTGAACAAGTCAATAATATTATAAAAAACTTATGAGTTTTTTATAGAAAATACCAATAGATAATTCCAAAATGCTGGAGTGAATCGAAAGACCTTCTTGTGAAAAAACAATTCAATAAAATAAAACGTTTGCTAACAAGACCTAAACTACATTGTCCTGCCTGCTGGCAGTTCAACGTAGTTTATCTTAGAACGTTATAAGTACTTAATTCTCGTATCCTTAAGGGTATAATATATAACTGATAAAAACAACGCTAGAAAAATTTAATCATTGGTTTGTCCCTATTTTTAATGCTATCAATGACTCCATTGATAGCTCGGAAAAAATAAGCTTAGAAGATGGTGCCTGTGGTTCCGAGCAAACCTTATCAGATGAATTAATAAACCAAATTGAGGATAAAGGGATAATAGAATTCTGTACACACATAGATCAATGGAGGATTCACTGGAAAACAACTAAAAAGTCAGGACTAACAACTGAAGGAGTGTTTATTTTTCCTCCTATAGAGCAAGTAATGCAAGATGAGTGGGATAAAGACTTTGGTGCAGATGATTGGGCGACAGATATGAGAGGTTTTGACCATTAGATATGTTTTACGATATTAATGGAATGGTTGGCTTTTTTGTAGGTCGTGAAGAGATGAAGGGCTTATTTTTATTCTCAGATAGCGAATTACATCCACTTTATATTGATTTCGAAGGCTACTTAAAGTTATTAGGAATGTCAAAAGTCTTTTGCTGGTAGCAAAAAGCATTGGTTCAAATTAATACAGGAGCACACCAACCCAATGTAGATTCGTTTAAAGAAAAGAGGCCAAAAATATTTTCAGACTTCAAGTGGGATAAGTTTGTAGCACTTCATGAATCGTTGAGAATTGATAAATAGAAAATATATAACACTATATAAAAGGCATTAAAACGACTTTTGATACTAACTTTTACATACCATCATAAAAAGCCCACCGCACATTTATACACATTTGGTTTTTGCCAACATACAAGCCCCCCCAAAAAAACCAAAAGAGTATAAATTTCCCACAGCTCCCAGACTGTTAATAAGTTCGGAGAACAAATTCAAGGAATTACTAAAAAGACTAATTACATTTGACAATTACTGTCAAGAAAAAACAATCAAGTGATATTTCACAAATGGAAGAAAGTAAGACAACAGGAGAAATACTTCGAGAAGAAAGAGAGAAAAAAGGGCTTCTACTAAGGCAAGTAGCTGCTATGCTTGATATAGACACTGCCATACTTAGCAAAATTGAAAGAGGTGAAAGAAAATCAAGTAAAGAACAGATTGTAAAACTTGCTGAAATTCTCGAATTGGATGAGGAAGGTTTAGTTGTTCAATACTTAAGTGAGAAAATATTGTACGAAATAAAAGATGAAGAATTGGGAGGCAAGGCACTGAAAGCAGCCGAACAAAAGATGAAATACAATAACAAAAATAATAGCTGAGATTGATGGAAATAAAATTAGAAGAATTAGAATACCAACAAACGGCAATTAAATCTGTGGTTAATGTTTTTGATGGCAACAACAAAAACACATTTGATAATGCTTGTTTTGAAGGTATTCGCTCAAACGTTTGTTCACTTTCAAAAGAACAATTAGGGGAAAATATTAAATCCATCATAGCCGAAAATGGCATTGATGAAGAAACAGCAAAACTTAGCGTATTACAAGAGTTGACTATCGAAATGGAGACTGGAACAGGTAAAACGCTTGTTTACATTAAAACCGTTTACGAATTATTTAAACAGTATGGATTTACCAAGTTTATCATTCTTGTTCCTTCAGTAGCCATAAGGCAAGGAGTACTAAGTGCAGTTTCAACCTTCGAAAAACAGCTAGAAGAAATTTATGGTTTTACGCCTAAATTTTTTGAATACAACAGCAAAAAACTGAATAAAGTAACCAATTTCATTGAGGAACAGCATCCTCAAATAATGGTGATGACGTTGGCATCATTCAATTCGGAAGATAAAATATTGAACCAAGCAAAACGAGAAGATCTTTTTGCAAACATCCCTTTTATTGAAGCAATTGGACGAACAAATCCAATTATAATAATGGATGAACCGCAGGAAGGTATGGACACGGAAAATTCGGTCAATCAAATTGCTAAACTCAATCCACTTTTCAAATTAAGATATTCTGCTACGCACAAAGTTCCATTGAACAAAATCTATCGCTTAACTCCATATGATAGTTATAAAGATGGATTGGTAAAAAAGATTGAGGTATTAACTGTTACGGAGAAAAATGATGAAGCCACTTTAAAGCTTGAACTTTCTGAAACTAAAAACGGAAAAAATCCAATTCAAGCTAAGATTAAAGCCTGGCACCAAATGGCAAGTGGTAAAATAGAATTTAAGAACACCAAATGGCTAAAGGATGGCGATAACCTTGGAGATGTTACCAATAACCCAAGCTATCTTAAATACAAAATTGAACGAATCAATAAAAGTTTAAGAACTGGAAAATGGTCTGTTTCATTTACAAACGGTACTGAAATTCTTGAAAATCAAACATCTGGAAATATTCAAAGCGTTTGGGCTTTGCAATTGGAATGGCTCATTCTCCGCCATTTTACCAAAAAACAAAAATTAAAAGAAAAAGGCATAAAATGCCTTTCCCTTATTTTTATTGATAGGGTCTCAAACTATGTGAGCGAAGATCCAACTATTAAGAATCTTTTTATTGAGAAATACAAAGCGCTGTATCCTGAATTTCACGATAACCAAGAACCAACCGCAGAACATATTGATGCCATTCAAGGATTCTATTTTGCTCAAACAGGAAAAGGCGAGTTTACCGACAATGAAAACTCTATGCGTAAAAACTCGGAAGTGTTTGACGCTATTCTAAAGGATAAAAAAGAATTGCTAAGCTATGGCGATTCAGTTGCTAATAGAATTGAATTCATCTTTTCGCATTCTGCTTTGGGCGTTGGTTGGGATAATCCAAATATTTTCAATATTGCAACGCTTAGTAATTCCTACTCAGAAATTAAAAAGAGACAAGAAATTGGTAGAGGATTACGGATTTGTGTAAACAATGAAGGACATAGAGTGTACGATAAACTCAACGTGGCTGATGATGAGCGAATAAATCAGTTAACCGTTATAACAAACGAAACTTACGAAACCTTTGTAACGCAATATCAGGAAGAGATAAAAGAAGTTTATGGAACTTCTAAGGCTGGTGCTGGAATGACGCATACCCACAAGGGAAATCCTCAAAATCAAGTTCATTTCAAACGCAACAAGAATGACGAACTGAATAAGGCATTTAAGCGTTTTTGGAGGGCGCTAGCCAAGAAAACAAACTATATCGTAAGTTTTGATGAAGAAGCGCTAGTTGAGAGAAGCAAAGAAGCTTTGAGTAATATTAACATTGCCGACTATGAAGCAGAAGTAAGCAGTCGTTCTATTGGAGCAATAACAGAAGATGGCATTGAAGATGAATTTGGCGGAAAAGAAAGTTACAAACTGAAAGCCTACTTCTCTGCTCTTGATTTGATAGAGGAAATAAGCGAAAATACAGGATTGAGTTACCTCAGCACATTTAAGATAGTTGATGGGATAACCAATCACGACCATTTTGCCAAAAACCCACCGCAATACATTCATCAGGCATCTGCCCTAATCAAAAATATTGAATTGGAAGAAATGCTGAGAGGGTTGGATTATCAGTTGACAGATGAAACCTTCCCTTTCGAGTTCAATGAATTTGTAAAACAACTTGACAATTCTGGATATACGGAAACGCCAAAAAGAGGCATTTGGGATAAAATGTTAGTGGATAGCTATGTGGAACACCAGTTTGCTTTAGCTGCTGATAATGATGATGAAGTAGTTTGCTTCCTTAAACTACCATCATACTACAAAATACAAACGCCTATTGGAGAATATGAACCTGATTTTGGAATTGTGATGAAACGTAAAAGCCTCAGAAACGGAATAGAAAGCGAGTTTTATTTTGTGATTGAAACCAAGGGAACAAACGACATCAATAATAAAAAGGCACTCAAAGAAAGTGAGATTTATAAAATAAAATGTGCGGTAAAGCATTTTGCATCACTTGGTGTAGAAGTGCAGTACAAGGCTCCTGTAAAAGACTACCAGTATTTTAAAATAGACGCTACCAATACAATTAGTGCAATGGCAACAAAATAATTTATCATTTTCCTGATATCAGGAAAACGATAGGCTAAGAAACAATGAGCAAAACAAATAAAATACAAGAGCAAGGCACAGAGATAACTGTATTTGGGTCAAATAGTGAAGATTATATATCGCTCACTGATATGGCTAAAAGTCAACTTCAGGATGTGGTAATTATAAAGTGGCTTAGTTTGAAAAGTACCATTGAGTATCTTGGTGAGTGGGAAGCTTTATACAATAAAAAATTTAATTATACCGAATTCGGTACAATTAAAAATGAAGCGGGAAGCAACAATTTTGTACTATCTGTTAAAAACTGGATAGAGGCCACTAACGCTATTGGATTAACAGCTAAAGCGGGAAGATACGGTGGCACGTATGGACATAAAGATATTGCATTTCATTTTGGGATGTGGATTAGCCCTAAATTCCAACTGCTACTTGTAAAAGAATACCAACGCTTAAAAGAAGATGAAAGTGGTAGACTAAAATTAGAATGGAACTTCCAAAGAACACTTGCCAAAGTCAATTACAAAATTCATACGGATGCAATTAAGGAGAGGCTTATCCCAATAGCTTTGAACAATACGCAAACTTCTATAATTTATGCCAATGAAGCGGATGTATTAAACGTTGCTTTATTTGGAAAAACAGCCAAACAATGGCGAGATGAAAACCCAAATTTAAAAGGCAATATTAGAGATGATGCCAATATTCAACAATTAGTGGTTTTATCCAATTTAGAAAGCATCAATGCCATGCTTATTCATCAGGAAGTGCCACAAAAAGAACGATTGATACAACTCAATGTAATGGCAATTACACAAATAAAATCACTGGTAGAAAATATCAATATAAAGAAGTTAGAAAAATGAGTGAAATACCGTCTAAACCAGAATTAAAAGAATTTAAGAATGGACAGAATTAGAAAAAAAACAGAAGAATTTAACGATTGCACCAGTAAAATCATTGGATGTGCTATGCGGGTTCATTCTGCTTTGGGCAATGGTTTTCAGGAAGTGATTTATCAAAGAGCATTGCAAATAGAAATGCGATTAGAAGGTTTAGAATTTCAAAGAGAAATGGAAATGCCTATTTTCTATAGAGATGAACAAATCGGGACTAGACGGGTCGATTTTTTTGTTGAAAATGAAATAATGGTAGAACTAAAAGCTATCATACTATTAGAAGATGTACACCTTGCCCAAGCCATTAACTATTGTGAGGCATACAATATGCAAACAGGTTTACTTATCAATTTCGGAAGCAAATCGCTTATATTTAAAAGAATATATAATAAAAAATACAAATCATAATGGCTAACGAAAATAAAAATTCGGGCAATTCTGAAAATCCTTTAATTCAGGTCCAGACAAAGGATTGGAACAAGGAACGTTTGGAGCAACTAAAGCAAATAATGCCTGACCTTTTCACCAATGATGGTGCGCTCAATATCAATGAACTCAAAAAAGTAGTTGACCCTAAAAGTGTGAACGAAACCGAACGCTACGAATTCCGTTGGTTTGGCAAAAGCAATGCGAAAAGGGAAGCATTCACCCCTACAGATGCGACTTTGGTTTATGATGAAGCAAGAAGTGTAATGCCGTCTAAACTAGGATTAAAAGAATTTAAGAATGGACAGAATAAAAATAGTAATTCAGGAAATTTGGTTAATCCTATAAATTCTAGTCCAGACAATTTTATTATTGAAGGAGAAAATTTGGCTGTTCTCAAATTGCTAAGCCATGGTTATCGTGAGCAGGTAAAGTGCATTTACATTGACCCACCTTACAATACGGGAAAAGACTTTGTGTATTCTGATAAATTTAACCAAGATAAAAAGGAGTATTGGGAAGATGCAGAAATGACCGAAAACGGTTATAAAATAGATACCAATGCAGAAACGGACGGCCGTTTTCATAGTAATTGGCTCAATATGATGTATAGCCGTTTGCTCATTGCCAGGCAATTGCTTCGAGAAGATGGAGTAATATTTATTTCTATAGATGATAACGAAGTACACCATTTAAGAAAATTATGTGATGAAGTTTTTGGGGAGGAAAATTTTGTGAGTGAAATAATTTGGCAAAAAGGAGCAGGCACTCAAAATGACAACAAATATATTGCAACCAATCATGAATATATTTTATGCTACTGTAAGTCATTAGAAAAAACAAGCTTCTACAATTTACCTCCATCTAAAGAAATGATAAGAAATTACAATCTCAGCGATGACTTTGTAAAGGAAAGAGGTAAGCATACCTTAAGAAACTTAAATGATTTTAGCATTGGTGATAGACCTGGTTTACATTATGATATTGAATGTCCTGATGGAATAATACTAAAAGGAAAGGACCATAGATGGCGCTGTGATGTACATAGATTTAATTGGAGATCAGAAAATAGTCGATTAGTTTTTGAAAAGGATAAAAAAGGGAATTGGACCGTTTTTTATAAGCAGTATCTATTTGAAAAAAAGGAGGAGGTCATAAAAGATGAAAATGGAAATATTTTATCTTATGGCAAAATTCCAAATTCACTACTATCTAACTTAGTCTTCACTGGTCAAGGAAAACAGGATATGGAAGACTTATTCGGAGATAAAAAACCTTTCGATTACCCCAAACCCCATATTTTAATCCAACATCTTCTTACCATTATCACCAAAAACAACGACATAATCGTTGATTTTTTCTCTGGTTCAGGAACGACTGGTCAAGCAATAGCAGAACTCAACCAAAAAGATGGAGGAAACAGAAAGTACATTTTAGTACAACTTCCCGAAGCTACAGATGAGAAAAGTGAAGCCTACAAAGCAGGTTACAAAAAAATAAGCGACATCACTATTGAACGTAACAAGCGAGTAATTGAAAAAATTATCAAAGAAAAGAAAGAAGCTCAACCTGATTTATTTAAAAAAGAAGAAAGCGAACAAGAGCAATTAAAAGGTCTTGGCTTTAAGGTTTTTAAACTTCAAAAATCCAATTTCCCAAGAGTGGAATACGCTCCCGACCCTGAAAAATCGGAAGAAGAAAACATCGAGTTGCTCAAAAAATATATACGAGATAAAGAAGCTCAATTGGTTAATGCTTTCAACAGAGATGAATTGATAACCGAGATTTTAATCAAAAACGGTTTCAAACTCAATTATACTCTAAGCAAGCAAACTGCATTTAAGAAGAATGAAATTCTACTTGCAACTGATGGCGAAAAAGAAACTTTGATCTGTTTGGATGTTACCATTGAAGATGAAACAGTAGAATATTTTAAAACCCACACATACCAGAAACTGATTGTCTTGGAACGTGCTTTAGACACTACCAAAAAATGGAATTTGAAACACGCTATGGGCGATAAGTTTAATGCTTTTTAGATATGGAGATACCACTAAACGAATTTGAGCAACTCATTGATGAAAAAATTCTTAAAAGAGGATTGTCCTACTTTAAAGGAGGTGCAATAACTGATTTTTCAGAAATTTCAAGTGGAGAATATGAGGCTATTATTTCTGGAACGGAGGAATACACCGTTCAGATAAAAATCAGGAACAACATTATTACTGAACATAATTGTGATTGCCCATACGATATGGGTGCAGTTTGCAAGCATGTAGTTGCTGCAATTTTCTATTTGCAACAGGATCAATTGGAATTGGATCAACCCCAACTTACAATCGCTAAAAAGAAAAAGACAAAGTCTGTTTCTCGACAGGTACAAGAATTGATAAAAGCAATTTCACACAATGAATTAATTGATTTTGTGCAGGGAAACAGCAAAAAAGACAAGAAATTTAGAAATTTATTTTTAGCTTCTTTTGGTCATTTAAGTGAAGACCAATCAAAAGAATTTTATCAAAAACAAATACATTCCATCTTGCAAACTGCCGCAGGAAGAGACGGGTGGATTGGGTGGAGTGATATGAAATACGTTGTAAATACTACCGAACCGTTTTTACAAAATGCTGAAAAGTATTTAGTAAGTAATAATTTTGAAAATGTATTCTTCATAAGCACAGCGTTATTGGAAGAAATGACAGAAGCGTTTCAATATGGAGATGATAGCAATGGTGATTTAGGCTATTTTGTGGAATCGGCAATGGAATTGCTTTCAAAATTAGCACAAGAGGAACTACCAGAGGCACTGAAAGAAGAACTATTTGAGTATTGTATTTCTTCCTTTAAAAAACAACTATTTGAAGGTTGGGATTGGCATCTTGGAATACTTCGAAGAGCAGCAGAATTAATTGGCGAAGAAAATGACGTAGATACCATTCTTGCCTGTTTGGACACCATCAATGGGGAATACGAACGAGAACGAGCACAATCCTTTAAATTAGATTTGTTGAGAAAATTTAAAGATGAAAAAGAAGTAGAAAAATATATCAATAAACACATTTCAAATTCATCAATCAGAACCAAAGAGATAGAAAAAGCCTTTGAAAAAAAAGCCTTTGAAAGAGTAATACATCTTTCAAAAGACGGGATTAGATGTGATGAAAAAGACAAACCAGGATTAGTGAAAATTTGGTACAACTGGTTGTTGAAAGTTGCCCAAGCTCAAAATAAAACGTCCAAAATTATTGAGTACTCAAGGTTTCTATTCATTGATAACTTTCATCCAGAGCAGGATTATTATAAAATTCTCAAAGAAAATATTGAGGATGAAAAATGGCATTCATTCTTAGAAGAAATAATAAAAGAAATTACGCCTAAAAACAGATGGGCTTACACTGGGTTGATACGAACAATTTATATAAAAGAAGAATGGTGGGATAAATTATTTATTATGCTTAAACAAAATCTTTCCATGGAGAATATTCAGCAGGAGGAACAGTATTTAGCAAAAGATTTTTCTTCTGAATTGATTGAACTTTATAGTGAAAGGATTACAAATTATGTTGAAAAATATACAGGGAGAAGCAATTATCAAACTGCTTGCAAATATTTACGCAGGATGAAAAGGTTAGGCGGGAATGACCAAGTAAATAATGTAATAGAATTATTCAGAAAACAATATCCGCAGCGAAAAGCTTTAATGGAAGAATTGAGCCAAGTTTAAATGCCCACACTAAAAGGCATACGCATTGCCAAGTCGCTCAAAAAGCCAGCAACACGAGCCAAAACTTATCAAAGAGTATGCCTTTGCCAACGCTGAAAAAAAGCCAGTAGCTTACATTTAGGATCTAAAATCTAGCATAGTAAGCTCCCATGATTTTATCGTAACTGTTGCACTGAGCCGCGGTATCAGATTAGAGGCTGTGTATTTTCAATCTATCTATCTATCTATCTGCTTTCCTGATTCCTGATTCACAGATTTGTTCTATAGAAGAGGAGGGTCTTTCATTTTCTTTCCGATGCAATTACTCTTGATTCGAATTGTTTGGCTTTGTAGTTGTCTTGTTCTCATTTTTTTAGTTTTCATAAGCCATAGCTTTCCTGAGTTCTTTTTTTTCGATAAAAGGGAGTACTTTTTTTAATCACGAGAAGAAGGATTTTGTGTTGGAAATCGGTGCGAAGGCGAGCCTCTGGCCGGTGGCAGTGTAATGGAAAATAAGAAACAAGCTAGTAAGTCATAGGCGCTATCAGTTATATGACGAGATCCAAACGATTAAGATGTTTGAAGCCGAATGTCAATATTTTTTACAATGAAGTAGGAGAAAGAGCTTAACAAGATATCAATGATCAGCGGTTTGGGATAATTTCGAACCGTTTCTGTACTAAATGAAGACTTTGCATTTAATAGGTATCAGCAATAGAAATTCCCGAAGATGCAGATATTGACTATTAAACGCCTACGCGATAATTTGAAAGGCCCATTTTTTGTATTCATTTTGAACACTTTCAATGATTTGTGATTTGTTGATATCCTTAGTTTCATAAGCATTCATTTCAGTATTGTAAGCCCTCACATACTTGTCACTCCAAAGCACGATTTCCATAATCATAGGAGCCAAGTCAATGCCTTTTTCAGTCAAGAGATAAATGTTCTCTTTTTGATTTTTTGGTAGTTTGCGTTTGGTAATAACTTCAAGAGACACCAACAATTTTAACCTTTGGGATAAAAGGTTAGTGGCCACTCCTTCCTTAGAAGCAATCATCTCCTTAAAGGTCTTTTTCTTATGCAAGAGCATATCTCTGATAATAAGCAATGACCACTTATCTCCGACTAAATCCAAGACAGAAGCAATAAGACAGGAAGAACGAAATGTTTTTACCATAATTTTTATCAATTATTACTTTAAAATTTAAAGTAATCGTATTTTAGCTTTAAATATTAAAGTAATAATAAGAAAATTAAACGATTATGTTAGCAGGACATTTCACAACCGCATTAGTGGCAAATCAGAAATTCCCAAAAGGAACTTTGCTTTACTTCCTAATTGTCTCACAATTTCAGGATCTATTGTGGTTTGCATTACACTATTTTGGCTTAGAGGTTACTGGGCCGAGCGATGTGTTTAATACGACGCTAAGTACTTTGGTTGTTGATATGCTGTATAGCCACGATTTGCTTCCACAAATCTTCTGGCTGGTTTTTATTTTTCTTTTAGGCAAGGGGCTGTTTAAGAGCACAAAAATTGGTCTGGCAGGTTCGGCGTTGGTAGCGGTGCATTTTGTGCTGGATATATTTTCTGGCCATCCACACCATATCTTCGGAGCAGATTCTCAGAACATAGCGCTTGGGCTCTATGCTTCAAATGTCTATTTGGCAATCGCCATAGAGGTTGTTTTTTGTATTGTTATGCTTTGGTATTTCTTTAAGAAGGAAGCCGAAAATGGCAATATACGTACGCCTAAAAATAAGGCTTCTATTATCGGCCTATTTGTATTTGGCATTGTGTTTATGTTGAGCATTGCCACCACTTCATTTAGAGAATGGCTTAGTCTACCCGAGTTCAGTTATGGTTTCAACTCCAATGTGCCGACGCTAATATTAACGTATATCGCAATGATTGCTTATTTGAATGTTGTCGTATCCAAATTCAAAGTTGGTCATAAGTTTTAAAAGGGGAAACCGGAGATACCAAAAGGTAAATTCTAATTAACATATATAGGAGATAAAAAATTGGCACAATGCGTCTAGCTTGTGCCTTTTTTTATGGTTTATCATGGAGTGGGAATACTTGATTGCTGCGGTTTTTGATGTTTGTTAGGTTTGGGCTAGATAGAAGATGAAATCTAGAAAATAGAGAGACAGAAGATAGATCGTCAATCAAACCTATGAAGTTTCTAAAACCTCATAGGTTTCACAGGAAAGCTGAGAAATAGTCTAGCTAACCCAAGCCTGTTGCATATTCCCTTTAATACATGCTATCACCAGTACATCTTATCCTATCGGCCAAATCATGGATATCTTTATCAGGTAACCGTTGATGGTCAAGGTTTGATGCCTTTTCGAAGCAATGGGAATTGGGTTTGTTTCTTATTTGAAGGGAGAGAATCTGGTGTTATCAAACCCCACTTGGTGTGTACTATTCCCAGATGATTGCAGAAAAGGCAATTATCCAACTTCATGCCGCAAAAGCTTACTCCGAGGTTCTTGATTTAGCTGTTTGTAGTTTTGTATTTTGCCACGGATCAATGTTTTTGTATCTGCCTGGTGTATCCTTTTATTTCACCAAAGCTGTTGGGTGATGTCCAATTTTGAAATTGCAGGAGTTGGCGATAAAGCACATTTTATTTGCTTCTTCGTGTAGGCTGTTGGCTTTGGCTAGGTGTTTTTCATCTTGGACAATGACCACAGGATGTAAGGTAACACTGGTGAATTTTCCACTGTCATTCGGCGATTCCTTCATTATTCCTGTTGCTTTATCGGTATAGCCTGTCACAATGATATTATTCGCAGTACATAAGTGCAGGTACCAAAGCATGTGGCAAGCGGCTATGGAAGAAAGGAACAGATCCTCGGGATTATATTTGGAGCGGTCTCCTAAAAATGAAGGATCTGAAGACCCCTGAATCGGGTTGTATTTCCCTTCACCAAAAACCGTATGGTCGCGACGATATGATTGGTAGTTCAATGTTCCTTCACCTTTGTTGCCGGTCCATTCAACTTTGATATTATAGTGATGACTCTTCATGTGTTATCTGTTGAGTTTGTCAAGGATTCTTTCACCGAAGGAGGATTCCTCTAAGTTTGATTCCAAGGTTTCTAAATGCTCCATGATTTCGGTATTTTCATTGAGCAATTCCAAAATGGCTTGTTCACCGTGTGCCCATATTTTTTGAATTTCGGGGAGCATATTTCGTGCTTTGATGGTTAGCTCAAAAACTGTTTTTCGCTTGTCTATGCCGTCCTTTTCCGTGAGGAGATAACCATTTGAAATCATTTTATTGGTCATGCTTATCACAGATTGATGCGTAAACCGTAGGTGTTGAGCGATTTCCATCACGGCGATTTTTGGGTTTTCCTTGATGATGAGCAATACCAAATACCAATTGGGTTCGATATCAATATTTAGGGTTTTATACATTATTCGTGTACTATGATTCATTTTGTCACTGATTCGTTTGAGTCTTATGGCTAAAGTGATATAGCCCATTTGTCTGATTAGGTCATCCTTCATGATTATGGGAAGTTAGATAAAAATATTCAATTACGCAGTTAACTGCGTAATTGAATAATATAGATATTGGATCAGCTAATTTTCCTATGCGTTATTCGGTTTAGATATGTTGTTGGTTTGATTTTGGGTAATAGAGACTCATTCGGTTATTTTTCATCATCAAAAATCACGGTAATGCGGTTTGGATAAAAATATCTTGAGACTTTAATCGGAAGGTATAAAATTCCATAAAAGTGGATCTATTCGTATCACCAGAGTCAAAATAGGCACATTCATTACACCTTTGATTTATTCATAGCTTAACTCTTTTAGGTGAGCGGACTGGTTTTCACTGCCTTCAAAAACTAAACCGAACGGGAGCGATTGTCTTCAAGTCCGTAGGGCTAAACTCTGCAAGACTGATGCTATAAGTCTTTCACTCGATAGTCAATTCAATGTTTACTTTTTTCTCCGAGCTATTATTATGGTCATCAAAATTTTAGCTAGTGACTATGGCTTTTTACCCAGTCTCATCGCTTTTTAGTTTAACCAACAGCGCTATATCGTGACAGATCGAGGGTACGTATTCTATCGTGTAACGCACTTATTTGGAGGAAAGAAAATGACCAGATTAACGTGTGGCTGTCATGATAAAAGCCTCGGTAGTCTAGATGATGAGTCACGCACGGAACAATGGCTTGCGGGTTCGAATGGGCCTAGTTAGGAATAAATGTACCAGCGGCAATTACATCATCGGAGATTACTTTCAGCTTGTCGTTACCAGTATAAGTAGGTAGCATCGTGCCTATTTGTGTTTTTGTTTTATCGTCTAACATGTTCTTTTGCTCATTGATTATGCTATTAAAAAATGGAACCGATCATGATTAAGTCATCATATGGTTTTTGTAAACTGCACTCGATGAAACCGCCAAATAGGCTATTTGTGGTGAATTTGTGGTGAAATATTGTATAAAAAATACTGCTGGAGTCCGCGCGTATTTCTGACGAATACCTTCCATGGTTCAAGAAAATTAAGGATAGTTAATCTACTAAAAGAGGCGCACCACTCCTCATGAAGGTTGTTAACTTTCTGATGATGTGGTTCCTCTTGCTGCTTAAGTTGACTGATCTGGTTGTAATAGGTACACGGGAGAAATTCGATATCCGTACCTTGCCTTTTCCAAGATAACCCGAGTTTTTTAGCGCATCCTATGCGCCAATGTTTGACCGCAGATAAATGGAGTTTACAACATTCTTAAAAATTGGAGAAATAAAGACTACTTTTTCTGGTGACTTCAATATAAGCTTTCATAGATTTTTTCATATCAGACAGCTCGTTCATGTTAATTTTCACTTAAATGAGAATTTGCTTAAACAGTTCTTTACTCCATCGTCGTTTCTACGGTTAAAGTCAAAATTCCATTATTCAATAGCCGTACAGTGGTTTGACTTGAACTTTAGGGTGAGCCAAATTGTAGGAAAGCTTTGGCGAGATAAGAGGAGTAAGTACAAGCAACTGGGAGGTTTTATTATTTCATAGCTTCCAGATAAATATAAATGCCTATTAATAGCGCGGGTGTAGATCGTAAAAGGACCGGTAGCGCATTGTCGATATACTTGGTACCCATTAGTTTGTTGGCTAGCAAAACGATAGAACCAATAAGAACTGATATGCTCCCTACTGAAATCATGATGAGATACCCGTCATTGCCCATTTTCATAAAGTAAAAAAGTATGCCTGCAGTTAAAATGGAGGTACTTATCCATAATATTTTAGGCACTACAGTATAAGCGAATAATTCCTTAAATCCATTAAGTGTTCCTTCGGCAGGAGGAGGTATATTGACAGGACAATAGGTATTGAGATAGAAAACGATACTTAATCCACCAAGACCGATAAAAGTTATTTGTGGGAGCCCTGCATCGAAAAAGCTCAACACTATTCCGATGATTAGACATAGGAGAAAAAATTTCTCGACAATAGGTAAGTATTTTTCGAGTAAAGGAGATTTTGGCTTTGGTTCCATTGCTGATTTTTTGGATGTCTTTGTTTTCTCAAAAATGGAAAGAATTTTTATGTATATCAAGCCTTATTTGGGGATGCAACATTCAACTAGCTCAGATGATTTTCAAGACACCTATTTGTGTGGTCGTCCCATGGATTATATACACGCTCTTCCCTGATCGTTTTAAAATAATACCTAGCTAGTTCAAGCTTTAAAAAAGGAAAGGCTGACGCAATGCGTTCTACTCTTATCTGTGAGAGGTGAATTGCGGAGACAACATGCCTTGAACAATGCGCTATTCAGTCGCACTTACCTTAATCAAAGCTTTCATGCATTGAAGAAGATCATATGCTGTACTGCCATATGTGTTACTCAATGGGGAGCGATATCGATATTTTTGAATTACAATGGTTGATTGACAAGACTTACAATCTTCACTCACCAATGGTCGTCGGGTTTTTTTCTTATGAAAGGGAGTGAACCTGTCATTGTTAAATAAAATTCATGAAGGCGATATAGTCGAAGTGCGCTATCGGTTATTGTATATCACTAAAATACGGAGAAATGAAGAACATACTGGTTACTATCGATTTTAATGAAAGTGAAGCACTACTCATTGATAAAGCGTTTGAATTCGCTAAATCCTTCAATTCAAAATTGTGGCTGATGCATGTAGCCGCTCCAGACCCTGATTTTGTTGGTTATGATGTAGGACCTCAATATATAAGGGATATTAGGGCAAAAAAGCTGAGAAATGAACACAAATTGATTCAAGAATACGCCAATACGCTGAAGGGAAAAGGGGTTGATTCAGATGGCTTACTCATAGAGGGCGCGACTGTTGAAATGATAATAAAGGAGTCTGAGAAGTTAAATGTGGAGCTCATTATTGTCGGTCATCATGAGCAAGGCTTTTTTCACAATTTGTTTGAAGGAAGTTCATCTTCAAAGATTATAAAGAAATCAAAAATACCCGTTCTTATAGTTCCTTTGTCATAGGCTCCTGTGTTTGTTGGGGATAAATAATGCGAGGTTAGTAACGAGTAAAACGGGTATAACGCGTCTCCCCTTAAACATACCAAAAAAGGGGATGTTACGCGATAATGTCAGTGCTGAAATAAGCGATTCCTATTGGTCGATTTCCCAGCGATTACTTGGTTTCAACTCCATACTTTTCTTTGATCCACCTTTTTCAAAAGTTACTGTTTGTTGTTCTTTTCCTATAGAATGAATAATGAGTGTTCCGAGACGCTTTTTAATCCCGTCTTGTGGGTACTATTCCCCGATGTTTGCATCAAACAAAAAACAATCATCTGACTTCATACCTAGTGAGCTTGCTCTGAGGCTATTGATTTCGTTTGTCCAATAACAAGGATGCCTATTTGCCCTCCATCAAATAGTGTTTTGTAGTAGTAAAGTATTTGGTTGATGTGTTTTTGATGTAGTGAGTTATTCGTTATTGAAGGCGTATCGGGGCTAGTTTACGACCTTGACCCGAATTATAAATATGATGAAACATCTATTAACCCTTATGTTCATTGCATCATTTTGCTTTTGCAATCTGGTTTCTGCCCAAATTGTTCCCGTTGGCAGTGGAAGTTACACAAAGACCTTTCCAGGCACAGATGAAGCAGGTCGAAACGGTTTTCCGAGTACGGCTCCATTAGTGAGTGGTGTGGCTGCTACCAAACCCATTCCTACCAATGATTGGTGGTCTTCATTACTCAAGAATGATGTGTTTGGGGGTTCTAATGCCTTTGCTGAAAATCTTTTTAGCTATCCCATTGCAATGCAAACGACCAATACCGGCTTAGTGGTGAGTTATATTCCTTTTGGCGTATTTGATGATCAAGATCCCATCATTGTTGGTGTTTCTGGGCTGAATGCTTCCAAAAGTACCGCCTCGGACTTTTCAGATTGGACAGTCACAATGAACTGGGAGGATAAATTTCAGGCGACCTCAGGTATAGGGATGCCATTCGTTTATTTCAATAAAAATCAGTCGGAGGTTGCTGCCATCACAGTTAATCTTGGTGCAGTGACTGTCTCAGGCGAAATGATAACGATTATAGATGCTAGAAATGGGGCTGATTTTGCCATTTATGCGCCAGTGGGCAGCACTTGGTCTCAAAGTGGAAATACGTATACTTCATCACTCAATGGAAAGAACTATTGGTCCTTGGCGATGCTGCCTCAAACTCAGTCTGATGTGGCCAAAATTGCAGAAGAATATAAAAGGTATGCTTATGTATTTCCTGCCAATACTATGGTGGCTTGGGAATTTGACCAGGCAAAATCTGTGATGAGAACCGAGTTTACTGTGGAAACTGATGTGAAAGAGGGGACAGAAACGAATGTATTGATGGGGATATTACCTCACCAATGGGACCATCTCGCTGATGATTCAGCCGTTCCACAAGAATATGTTTACAATTCTGTGAGGGGTGATATAAAGACATTAAATGGCAATAAATTTATTGTGGAAAACACCTATCACGGTATTCTTCCAACACTTCCTTATCTGACCAATTACAGTGAAGGATTTAACCTGTCTGCGCTTAATGAAAAAGTAACCTTGATGGAAAATGACCAACTGGCCACTTGGACAGATTCCTATAACGAAGGTCAAGTAATGAACCGGTTGATTCAAACGGCGCGTATAGCGCACGAAATGGACAACACGACCGCTCGGGATAAAATGCTGTCGACCATTAAAGAAAGGTTGGAAGATTGGCTGACTGCTGAAGGTGGAGAAGTTGCATTCTTATTCTATTATCATTCAGACTGGACCGCATTGCTCGGTTATCCTGCTGGCCATGGTCAAGACAATAATATTAATGACCACCATTTTCACTGGGGATATTTCATACATGCGGCTGCATTTTTAGAGCAGTTTCAGCCAGGTTGGGCCAAAGAATGGGGTGATATGATAAATCTACTCGTTAGAGATGCGGCTTCCCCTGATAGAGCGGATGAATTGTTTCCTTTCTTAAGAAATTTCAGTCCATATGCAGGTCACTGTTGGGCCAATGGAACGGCTGCTTTTCCACAAGGAAATGATCAAGAATCCACTTCCGAGAGTATGCAATTCAACTCAGCGCTCATTCATTGGGGCACTATCACAGGAAATGAGGAGATACGCGACTTAGGAATCTATTTATATACCACAGAACAGTCGGCAGTCGAAGAATATTGGTTTGATATGGACGAGCGGATATTTCCTGACAACCAATATTCCTTGGTGTCACGAGTCTGGGGGAATTCATATGACAATGGTACTTTTTGGACCAACGATATAGAGGCTTCTTACGGTATCGAACTATATCCTATTCATGGAGGATCCATGTATTTGGGACACAATATCCCATATGCAGAAAAGCTTTGGGCAGAGATTGAAGGGAACACAGGCATTTTAAATAATGACGACAATGTGAACTTATGGCATGATACCATGTGGAAATATTTATCATTCACGGACCCACAAAAAGCCATTGACTTATACGACTCCTATCCTGAACGGAACTTGAAATTTGGTGTTTCAGATGCGCAAACCTATTATTGGCTTCATTCCATGAATGCGATGGGCCAAATAGACATTTCAATTACCGCGGATTACCCAATAGCGGTTGCTTTTAATGATGATGGTGTCTACACTTACGTCGCTCACAATTACGATAACGAAGATATTAATGTGACCTTTTCGGATGGGTATATTCTTACTGTTCCAGCCAATTCGATGGCAACAAACCGAGATATTGCGATTTCCGGTGAAATATCTTCGAGTTTCGGTCGGGCATATCCTGGAGGTAGCGTGGAGCTTACTGTTTCTACGCAGGGAAGTACACCAACAAAAGTAGCTTTCTACGATGATGGCGTCCTGATTGGGGAGGATTTAAGTGCACCTTTCACGCTTAAAGCGACCAACTTATCAGCGAGTGTGCACGGGTTTTATGCAAAAGTATTTATTGGGGAAGAATTTGGTGTAACAAATATTGCATCTGTTACTGTTGGAGATCAGATTCCTTTCGGAAGTAAAAATACCATACCTGGTGTTATTGAAGCTGGGCACTATGACGTTTTTGAAGGTGGGAGAGGGCAAGGAATTACTTATGCTGATGTATCTGCCAACAATGAAGGAGATTACAGAATGGACGAAGCAGTCGATGTTGCGCTTTCAGATGCAGAAGGTGCTACAATCGGCTGGATATCTGGTGGCGAATGGGTGGAGTATTCCATACGGGTAAATAGTTCAGGATTATACGATTTGTCATTTAGATATGCTTCAGGAAATCAAAATGGTGGCGGCCCTTTTCATTTTGAAATGAATGGTGAGCGAATCAGTGAGGATATTACGCTGAGTGGTACGGGAGGTTGGAATGCTTGGCAAACGGGCACATCAAGTGGCGTTGCTTTACCTGAAGGCGATCATGTACTTCGCTTAGCTTTTGATAATGGGGAATTTAATATCGGACGAATGACTTTCACGTTTCAAGCTGATTTTCCATATAGCCTGCCAATAGCCAATGCGGGAGAAAATGTAGTGGTGATCATGCCGGAATCTATTTCTTCACTCAATGGCTCATTAAGTGCTGATCCTGACAATGATCCATTGACCTATTTATGGGAACAGATTTATGGACCTTCGGTCATTACATTTTCTGACAATACCAATGCGAGTCCGCAAATTTCAAACTTGGAAGAAGGCGTATATCAATGCCGCCTGTCAGTGAATGATGGTCAATATTCTTCTCGTGATGAAGTGCTGATTGTCGTCTCTTCATCGGGTAATTCTAACCCTAGTGTTTCCATCACTTCTCCGAACAATAATGCGTCGTTCAAAGAAGGGGAGTCAATTTCCATAACAGCCAATGCAACTGACTTAGAAGGGAGTATTGCCAAGGTGGAGTTTTTTGATGGGACGACAAGTCTAGGAGAGGATACCTCTACGCCTTTTGCCATCACCTACAATTCCGCAACGATTGGAACACATGCCTTGACAGCTGTGGCAACTGACGAGCTTGGTGCTATGGGCGTCTCGGATGTTGTAAATATTATGGTAAATGATGTGTTGTCTTGTGAGGAAACATCTTCAAGTTCTGCGGAAGGCACTTTTTCAGTTGGCTATACGATGACTTTCGAATCAGTGGGAAGTAATGTTACTGCAACTATTGAATTGCTCGATACTGACAGAGCCGGTGTAGTGGCTTATCTAAGGGAAGAATCACCATTTACTGAGGTGCAGATGGACCATGTTTCGGGGAATACTTTTACCAAGACATTGACCAATAAGGCAATTGGTGACGATTTACGCATCGCTTTTAAATTTGCCTTTGCAGGAGGGCTTGCCACAACTCCTTATTTTGATTATCAGGTGGGTACTGACTGTTCAGGTACAGAAGATACAACGCCTCCTACTGGATTTACGGTAAGTATCGGTTCTATTACATTTAATTCAGTTGAGATAATTGTGAATGGGATGGATGATTCGGGTACGGTAATTTACAGCGTTACTTATGGTTCGAGTGGGACAAAATCACTTTCTGTTAAGCAGGGTCAAGAAGGCGCTTTGCTTGTCAATGGATTATCTCCCGAGACAAACTATACTTTTAGCATTTCTGCGAGTGATTTGATAGGTAATGTAGCCTCAAATGGACCATTATCATTGAGTGCTACCACATTGAAAAACACGAGTACCGATTGCGCTGGTACCGATTTTGCAGCTCAGCAGGGGGGATTTGAATCTGGCTATAATTATTCATTTGAAACTATGGGTAGTGATGTGAAAGTGAACTTCGAATTATTGGATACAAAAGAGGATGTATTTGCCTATATGTGGAAAGAAACACCATTTATGGAGACAGCTATGACCAACGTGTCTGGGCAGGAATATACCAGCACAATAACCAATCAGACAGTAGGAAGTACCATTCGGTACGCTTGTAAATTTGAATTTGTAGGCGGTATTGCAGTGACCAAATATTTCTCCTATGTTGTCGGCGATGCTTGTGACGGAGCAGAAGAAGAGGAAGAGGAAGAGGAGGAAGAAGGTGTCCTTAATGTAGAGGATGAACTTGCGGAAGAACTGCGCATCTATCCTAATCCGGTAATAGATCGACTGACAATCAATTGGAGGAGATTTCAATCAGCGACTGTTCATACGCTTGATGGAAGAGAAGTATTGCGTTCAAAAGAGACGACTATTTCATTAACAAAACTAAAAAAGGGGCTATATCTGGTTACAGTATCTGGAGACAATAATGAGCGAAAGACGTTTAGGGTATTTAAGAAATAAGTACTTGGACATCAGCTTATCTAGAATTTTGAGAAAGTGTTCAAACGTCTTTTTATGACGCTTTGAACATTTTTTTGTGATTAATGGGGCTGTAAATTCCTGTTTCTGGTGATTGCTCGGATTATCAAAAGCTATAAGCTTATTTTACAATCACTCAGTTGCGGTAGGAAGATAACCAGATCACAGATGTGGTAAAAAGTAAATGCACTTGTTGATTTCCACCTTGTGAGCACTATTAAAAGCGGATTTTGAAAGGCACATTGGTACAAATGATATGGATAATGACAGTTGTTTGGTTATAGTATGTTAATAGCTTTTTGTGCTATTTTCCGAAAATGAAAGTGGGATAATCCAGCTGTTTTTTTCTAGGTCAATTTTTCCTCCCATCTCCTCTTTTACGACTCTATCGACAATGGTTAACCCTTTTTCAGCCATATTTTCGAAGGTGTCAATGCCTTCATTCGGAAATTTCTGTCGGGTTCTATGTATGTTAAATCGATTGGAGAATTGTCTTCCAAAAGCTTTTTCAATACCCTGTTTTCCAATCATAAAACCGATTAACCCACCCCAAGTTGCCGTTGGATTGTCCGAATCCCAACCTGCGAGTGTTCCAATTTTGATTGTTTCCTTTAAATCGCCCTCACCGTAAAACAAGCTAACCATGCTTGAAGCAAAGTTTATGCCTGCAGCAAAGCAGCCATTGCAGTATAAGTTCTTGGAGGTGATATCATATCCACCTTCTTGATTCAATTGATATTTATAGTAAATAGAATCTCTTGTTTGTTCCCAAGGTAAACCTGAGGTGTACAGTTTTTGTGTATAAGCAAACATATGTGCAGCATATGAACTGTCAGGGAGGACTTTCCTCGCTTTATTTGCCATCCAATGGATATTTTGACTCATCGTTTTGTTCGTGTCAGCCACTGAAGCCAAAGCATACATAGTCACGTAAAATTGTGAGATAAATTCAGCCTCTTTCCGTGCCGTGGTTTGAATTGGTAAATGGGCAAGCTTCAACGCTATATCAGGCCTTGCGGGGGAGAAAAAGCCAAAGATCTCTGTCGTCAATTGCGCGTCAATCATGTCATAATGCTCATTGTTTTTAGGGTTTCCAGTTTCTGGTGGGAGTATTCCTTGCTTCATCAAGTCAAATGCTTTTTGATTTGACACCCATAAAAAATTTTCCTCTTTGGGTTTTATATGTTTTAACCAACCTTTTTGGATTTGTTTTGGCGTTAAAATGCTCACTTTGTTTTTATACAGTAAATGCTGATACATATATTCAATATCCGTATCATCATCCGCTCCCCATATTTCATCGGTGTTCTTAAATACAAAATCTATGGTCGGAGAAAGTGAGCTGGGAATACCTTCCCCCCAGATGCTAGGTTGATCAGGTTGTCCCCAATCTGCGCTAGTATAAAAATCGCCAGTTTTGATCTCTCCGATATTGCCAATCTTATCCATTTCTGTCACTAACCCAGTCCAGTTGGCGATACATTGCCCTAACCAAAAACCATGGAGCTGATCTCTATATTTGTCTCGAGAGATAGTGATGGTGGTTTCTCCATCTTTACTTTTATTAATGGTCTTTTCAGCCGCCTTTTGAGCAGATGTTTTTGAGGTAAATAACTCAAGCAAACAAAAGAGTACTAGAATAAATTTCATAGGTATTGGGGTAAACATTTACTTTTTTAATTTACATCTTTTGAGGGAAAACACATTCGGTTATTAACCTAGACGGTCATAATATAAAAGTTGCTTTGAAATCCTGAAAATGGCGTGCGAAGTAAGCATTTTATGTCATTGTAAACCTAGCGAAACAACGAAAATCCACACTTTATGTAATTGAAATTGTAGAGGTGAGGTATTATGTGTGATTGTTATTTTGGGTCAGGATTTAGCATGATTCCTCTGTGGATAAAGTTAGCTGAGGGTGGCTCAATGCCCAATACTCTCATCCAGATTGACAGTTGTCCTATATGATGGACTTCATGAGCGATGATGTGCCTGAGTACTTCACCATAGGTACAATGAATTTGGCCCCAATCCTCTGTGATTTTTAGCTCTTGAAATGCTAGCCGATCATCCCATTGCTCCAAATACTCTTGAATATCTGACTGTAGTTTTTGGGATAATTCGATAAGTCCATTTAGGTTATTTTCGTAAGTAGAGAATTTTAAATCTAGGATAGGCACCCCTTTTAGATCATTAATCCAATTATGCTCTACCTCTATAATGTGAAATAAGGTAACTAAAATATTGCCAAGACCACCAGTTCGTTTCTGTGTGAGTTCATGAGTGGGGACGTTTTTTAAAAGGGAAAAATATTCGTCTCTCACCATCCAATTATATTTGAAGAAGTAGATCATTTTTTGATATTGGTTACCGTTAGTGTTTCAAGCGATACGCCGATCAATCACGAGGTTTATGTTTGTTGATCTTGCGCGTAAAATCGAGCAAGTTTAAGGACTTCTTTTGTTTGGATGAGTTTTTTTAGACTTAATACGTGAGTGCTTCCTTCTTTGATACCGACCTTTAACACCCATGTAGGAACTACAGCTTGAAAAATGGCGACAGCCCCTAGGCTAATTAGGAATCCGCCCATAATAAAAAATTGGCCTAATCCTTTATACGCCTCAAAGGCGTATGGTCCTGTCCCGTCTTCCATCATGCTATTGCCATAGATGGTAAAAAAAAGGAAAACGTATATTGATCCTCCAAATAAGATTAAACCAAATAGGAGGGCCACTAATGCCCTCTTTATTCTAATTCCACGGCCAATCGTTATCTTATCTATTTCTTCGAAACTAATTTTTTTGTATGGAAACCTGCTTCTCAACAAGTGTAATTCGTAGTTGGAAAATCTAAATTGTTCAGTTTCCACGATGTATTTACTCATGTGATCCTATTGATTGTCCTAAGTACTTATCGCCTAATCTATACATGGAAATAAATATAGTTAACTGCTCGTTTCTTAACAACAGTATCTACGAAGGATGAGGATTTAAAATTGTAAGATGTTATATAATGCGCCTTATTATCGGTAGACAAAGCTTGTTGATTTTTTTAATTGAGATGGAGCACTGCTTAGAGTATATGGAGTTTCAAGTCAAGTAATAGCCATCCATATTTTGCTATATCTGGGCTGATATGCTACAGCTATTGAGTATCATAGGCGATAATGGATACTAAAATGTACGATACTCGACTTGTGTGTTCAGTTGTGAAATTGATTGTCCGATGGCTGAATCTTTAATGTTCACTAATAAATTCAATCGCAAATGTTCGCGATTAGCCAAACACTCATACTACCTCTTTCTAAACCTCAAACTTTTCAATTGTCTTTTAGCATATAGATTAATAATATATAGTCCAGACTTTAATTCAATCACCGAAACATCGCCTATCCATTGACCTGATTTTATAAGTTTACCTTCCATATCAAAAATCGAATAGGTACTTATTGTTTCTCTTGAATGATCTATTCTCACATGATCTGATGTAGGATTAGGATATAAAGTAAGCTTTAATTCATCTGCTATTTGTAGGATTGTTTCATCCACATCCAAGATTGATAATACAAATTGAGCTTCTACTATTTCTCCTTGTCTATCCATGCTTTCTATTCTGATGAAAGCAGAAGTTTGAGTTTCATAGTCAAAAGCTTTAAGTGAGCGTAATCGATCACCTTGAATAAAGAAATTATTATTATCATCATCTCCTTCTCCCGAGGTTAATATATAAGTATACGTATCATTGGTGTCTGGGTCAATGGTTGAAAGAATTGCTAGCTCTTTTCCTGACTCTGTATTCTCAAATAATGAATCTTTGGGCAACAATATTTGTGTAGGTGCTTCATTGAGATCATTAACTGTCAATGTAAAAGTTTCATCAAAGTTTAATCCTCCTGCATCTGTGCTTCTAATATTAATAGATAGTGAAGTGGTAGTTTCAAAATTGTATGCCCCTGCTGCAAGCAGTTCATTTCCGGATATGGTGAATAGATCATTGTTATTTGTGCCCACAATAAAACTATAAGAAAATGTATCCTCTGCATCTATATCTGTAGTAAAGAATGAAGTTATTATTGATCCAATAGCTAGATTTTCATCCAAAGAAATTTCCGAAGAAGCTATCGCAGTTGGTACTTCATTCTGATTTGTAACGTTTATAGTGAATGTTTTTTCAGTTGCAAACCCATCAGAGGAAGTGGATTTTAGTCGAATGCTGTAAGTAGATTTAGTTTCAAAATCGAATGGCGCTGCTGCAAGCAGCTCAAGAGTATTAACAGTAAAAGAAGCATTATCAATGTCTCCATTTCCAGCGACTAACTCATAGGTAAATGTGCCATTTCCTCCTTGTTCTGTGGATAGGATTCCTATCAAAGTCGCAGTACTGGAATTTTCAGTAATGGTATTATTGGAAAGCAATAAGTTACTCACGGTGAGAACAAACTCATTTTCTACGAACAATCCTCCATTATCGGTACTTTTCATTCTGATAGTATAGCTCACTTCATCATTCGCGAAAACAGTATTCGCAAGTAATTTATTTCCATCAATCAAGAAAGCGGAATTATCAGTATCTCCATTTCCTGACACAATACTGTAAGTGAATGTATCGGCTGCATCTACATCTGAGGTAGAGAAAGTGCCTATTTCATACCCGAAACTAGCGTTGATTGGAATTCTTAGATCAGAAAGCGCTATTAGCGTAGGTGCTTCATTGAGATCATTAACTGTCAATGTGAAAGTTTCATCAAAGTTTAATCCTCCTGCATCTGTGCTTCTAATATTAATAGATAGTGAAGTGGTAGTTTCAAAATTGTATGCCCCTGCTGCAAGCAGTTCATTTCCAGATATGGTGAATAGATCATTGTTGTTTGTGCCTTCAATAAAGCTATAAAAAAATGTATCCTCTGCATCTATATCTGTAGTAGAGAATGAAGTTATCACTGTTCCAATGGCTAGATTTTCATCCAAAGAAATTTCCGAAGAAGCTATTGCAGTTGGTACTTCATTCTGATTGATGATATTGATTGTGAAAATATTTTCAGTTGCAAACCCATCAGAGGAAGTGGATTTTAGTCGAGTGCTGTAAGTAGATTTAGTTTCAAAATCGAATGGCGCTGCTGCAAGCAGCTCAAGAGTATTAACGGTAAAAGAAGCATTATCCATGTCTCCATTTCCAGCGACTAATTCATAGGTAAATGTGCCATTTTCTCCTTGTTCTGTAGATAGGATTCCTATCAAAGTCGCAGTACTGGAATTTTCAGTAATAGTATTATTGGAAAGCAATAAGTTACTCACGGTGAGAACAAACTCATTTTCCACGAACAATCCTCCATTATCGGTACTTCTCATTCTGATAGTATAGCTCACTCCATCAGTTGCAAAAACAGTATTAGCGAGTAATTTATTTCCATCAATCAAGAAAGCGGGATTATCAGTATCTCCATTTCCTGCTACTAAACTGTAAGTGAATGTATCGGCTGCATCTACATCGGAGGTAGAGAAAGTGCCTATTTCATACCCGAAACTAGCGTTGATTGGAATTCTTAGATCAGAAAGCGCTATTAGCGTAGGTGCTTCATTGAGATCATTAACTGTCAATGTGAAAGTTTCATCAAAGTTTAATCCTCCTGCATCTGTGCTTCTAATATTAATAGATAGTGAAGTGGTAGTTTCAAAATTGTATGCCCCTGCTGCAAGCAGTTCATTTCCAGATATGGTGAATAGATCATTGTTGTTTGTGCCTTCAATAAAGCTATAAAAAAATGTATCCTCTGCATCTATATCTGTAGTAGAGAATGAAGTTATCACTGTTCCAATGGCTAGATTTTCATCCAAAGAAATTTCCGAAGAAGCTATTGCAGTTGGTACTTCATTCTGATTGATGATATTGATTGTGAAAATATTTTCAGTTGCAAACCCATCAGAGGAAGTGGATTTTAGTCGAATGCTGTAAGTAGATTTAGTTTCAAAATCGAATGGCGCTGCTGCAAGCAGCTCAAGAGTATTAACGGTAAAAGAAGCATTATCCATGTCTCCATTTCCAGCGACTAATTCATAGGCAAATGTGCCATTTCCTCCTTGTTCTGTGGTTAGGATTCCTATCAAAGTCGCAGTACTGGAATTTTCAGTAATAGTATTATTGGAAAGCAATAAGTTACTCACGGTGAGAACAAACTCATTTTCTACGAACAATCCACCATTATCGGTACTTCTCATGCTGATAGTATAGTCGCTTGCATTAGAAATGAAATCAGCATTCGCTAATAATAGATTCCCATCAATCAAAAATGCACCATTGTCATTAGCGCCAGCGCCGCTTACCAGTCGGTAAGTGAATATATCTGTTGCATCATCATCTGTTGTTGTGAACGTAGCGATTTGAGTTCCAAATGAGGTGTTTATTGGAATTCTAGTTTCCGAAATATCAAGTTGTTTGGGTGCCTCGTTGATATTATTTACTGTCAATGTAAAACTTTTGTCCAAAATATCCCCGCTATTATCTGTAACTCTAATGTCAACATTTAAAGAATTAACAGCCTCAAAATCTATTGCTGCATTGACTTGCAGTTCATTTCCTGATATCGTAAATAAAGCATTGTCATTTGTGCCTGAGTGGAGCGTATATACGTGGTTATCAGCTACGTCTTCATCTGTGGTAGAGAATATCCCTACAATCGTTCCTAGATCTTTATTTTCGTCTACATCCAGTGTAGATAATGTTAGATTAGTTGGCGTGTCGTTTGAATCTATAACTGTTAATTCGAATGCTTTTTCAAAAAAATCATTTTTGCTGTCTGTAGATCTTATCCTAATCGATAGGGTAGCTAATGTCTCAAAATTTAACGCCTCTGCTGCAATCAATTGATCATTGGTAATGGTGAACTTACTATTGTCAGTATCTCCATCTCCTGCAATTAATTCATAATTAAAACTATCTTCTGTATCTCCATCTGTTGTCATAAACATCAGTATTGAGCTATTCAGAGCTGTGTTTTCTATTACCTCGCTTGTAGATACTGTAATATCGGTAGGAGATAAATTATTTTTGATGTTATAAGGATTCCCAAAAGTTCCTGTTGACTTGTCATTGTCAAATTTGATGGTTTCAGTTATTTCTATGATAGCATCAGTACTTGCATCATAGACCTTAAATGTCACCGTTTCTGCACTGACCGACTGACTAAATACCGTTAAGAATATATAGTATATACCCGAGTTGGATTCCAAGATTGGACTTGCAACTCCGCGAACTTCTGCCCCTACAAATGCTCCTACTATATCCTGGGTATCTACAGATTCTACACCATCTAGGGTAACTACTGCTGTTATGGTCATCGAAAACTGATAACCAACTGGATTCGTCCAGTTAGGTGCCTGAGCGTAACCTTGTACTCCCAGTCCTAACATTATTGTAGCGAGAAATATTTTTAGATTTTTCATCGTCTTATTTCTTTAAAACTTTGAAGCTAAAGACTTCATTACCCGTGGTGATCCTTAGTAAATACACACCTGATATCACTTCTGCTCTTTGTTCGCTCTTACCATTCCAAGTGTATTCAAAGGAACCCGACTTTATTGCTATTATTTGCCGCTTTATCAGCTGTCCTGAGATGGATAATATCTCAATTTCAGCTTCTTTTGAGTCAATGAGTCTTCCAGATAATCTCACTTCTGTTGTAAATGGGGTCGGATAAATTTCTAGCTTCTGTTCTTCATTTTGGAATCCTGTAATAATAGATGACTTGGTCAGCAAAACGGGGGATTGAACGGTTCCCAACTGTGCGTTTACAGCAAACTCGAACGACTTATCTGCTTTCAATTCGTGAACTTCAATGTCATCTATGCTTTTAAAAGTAAGCTCTTCGCCCTGTCCATAGCCATATACTATTGTAAAGTATGTCTGCGCATCCAATACTGGATTGTATTTTGGAATAGCTATTCCTCTTACTTCATCACCTACAAATACCAGTAGCTTTTCATGCTCCTTTGCGGTTGGAATCTGAGCTATGAAACTCATATTGTCCTTGAATTTTGTTGGGTCTATTGTATAGCTCACCAAGTCAAAGTAAGTGTAATCAGGTGCAGTAGCATTGGTTCTGCCGTTTACTGTACTCTCCTCTGGATATACAAAGGACGAAGTTTTGGTAGTGTTTAGTAGATAACCCTGTCCAGGGATCAATACTTCCAAACTTCCTATCCATCCATTGGCTATTCCGGTATAGACAGCAAAGTCTCTTTGTCCTTTGATTTCATCTCCAACTTCAGCATTAAATCCTGCCAAGGCCGTATTTACGTTCATATTGCGTTGGGACACGAATCCTATCCAGTTCCAACCTGCTACTACTTCAATCGTAGAAGTGGCGGGCGAAGTAATGTTTCCTTCGAATGTCACGACTCCAGAAGTGCTAGACATTAACTTATAGGTTTGATTCAACGCTAATCCTCCACCTGAAGTCAATGAACCAAACCACCCAATCGTAGGATCATATTGGTCAAAATCATATTGTCCTTTCAATAAGTCTCCTTCTGCGAATTGATGTCCTGATAGGAATTCATTTACATTGGTCATGGCAGCTGATTCTAAGTTGAAAGACAACCATTGCCAGCCTTGACTCAAATTAACTTCTCTTCTTACAAAATCGGGCACTACAAACAGTACTGGTACTGATGGACTTCCTTGTCTTTTGTTTACTTCAAAGGCAAAATTAGGTGTAACATTCGTATGCACTCTGCCTTCTCTCGAATTCCAAACTCTGAACGTTACCGTTTCGCCAGAAGTAACATTGCTATATACTGATAAGTATGTCTGATAATTATCAAATCCCTCAGAATAATCTAGTGAGGCTACTCCTCTGATTTGTCCATCTACAAATGCTGCTATTACATCATCTGATTCTCTTGAGAGCACTCCGCTAATTTGTAATTGTCCAATGATGCTCATGGAGTATTGAAAGTCTGATGGGTTCACTATCCAATCAGCAGGTGCTGGTTGATAGACTTTCAAATCAAGTTCCAATCTTTCGTTGAACCCAAAGTCTGTACTCAGATATATGTCCTCTGCATAATCACCAATATTGAGTCCTTTGGCAATCGTGAAAGTGACTATATCACTTGTCAATGGCTCTATCGTTCCTGATGATGGGTTGGCAGTCAGCCAAGAGGGTAAGTTGCTAATGTCATAACTATAAACAGCACCTCCCATATTCACTACTTTGGTGGTGAAGGATAGTTCTTGACCCAAAGTTTTTTCAAGTACAATCTGCTCATCCAACCAAACTACTTGATTCCGATCCACATAAGCGGTCCAAGTAACCGGATTTTGCAATACATTTCCATTTAGGTCACGAATATTTCTGACCGTGATTTCTAAGATTGCATTTTCAATTTTGGAAGCAGCCTCAGTAGGAGTCAAGACTATTCTGTCTCCATTGGAAGAGTAACTGAAGTTTACTTTCTCTACAGGACGTGGTAGTTTAACATTTGCTGATAAGTTCGAGAAGTTTATTCCTCCTTGAAGCGCTAAGTCATCAGTGTTGACTAAGTCAATATGATTTCTAAGAGAATTTTGATTGACCAAAACACCTCCTGACTCCACATATTCTTCCATTGGATAGTAAACCATCAACGCACCTTCATTGCCTGACAATTTATTGTACTGGTCTCTAGCAATCTGATCAATAGAGCGGTGAGTATTCCAGATTCTGATTTCATCTAAGTTACCTGTAAATGCTCTGTCATCGTCTTGCACACTGCCTTCGAACCAAACGCGACTTCCTATCCATAATTTACTGCCTGCAAATCCTCCGAACTGTTCGGATGGGGTTGAGTTGCCTTCCTTTCCATCAATTATACCTTTGGTATTACTCAACTTATTACTCGATAATGAAATGTGATGCCAGTCGCCATCATTGATCACATCATTGGAGAGTAAGAATGTAACATCATTGTTATTGGCTTCCATCTGACCTGAGCTGTTGATATTGAAACTCCACCCGTTGATATTTGAATCGGGAGATTCCCCTTTTCCATTGGATAGTGGAGTAGTATTAACGTCTGTAGATTTCATCCAAAACTCAACCGTAAAACTTTGTGAGGCAGTCAAAGCAGGACTATTGGTTACTAAATAGGATGTACCTGCGAAAGCCATTGAACTTCCAATTGGAAATACTTGTCTGGAGCCATGTACTGTTGCATGAAGCAGCTTTACTTTCTCAAAAGCCACACGACCAAAAGCTTCTTCCATCTCCCAGTTAGCTAAAAGTCCAGGGGTAGTTCTTGACAATCTTTTAGTCGCGGCAATATTAATATCGCCAATAGATAATTCTTTGTTCCATACTCTCAATTCATGGATAAACCCTGAGAAGTGACCAGTAGTAAATCCTTCACCAATAGTGATTGCTCCTTTGCTTGTATAGTCTGCATGGAAGCTATTATCTACAGCATCATCGCTACCGTCAAGGTAAATGATGGCATCATTGGTATGGACACTATAAGTAATTGCCAAATGATGCCAGTTGTTATCTGTGATAGCAGAGGAGCTATTCATACTTTCTCCTGCGAGTGAAAAAGTGATTTGATTCGTAGCATTAAATCCTATCTCTAAAGCAGTAGCAACAGTAGCTCCTTGTGATATTAATACGCTCTCGCCGCTGGCATCACGTTTGAAGTAAAGATCGAATGAAAATGCTTTTCTAGTTAACCCAACTTGAAAACGGAACTAGCCAATATATTGTAATACAGATAGTTACGTAAGTTATTTTTACAATTGGGTCACAACTTTTGATTTCCTCACATAAGGTCTGTCTTTAAAGTTGAGCGCATC
>Ga0208646_1000294_pt1 | contig 33888 bp, 25 predicted proteins | sample AntAceMetag02UK8_FD_184762 | JGI IMG/M metagenome (GOLD analysis project Ga0208646, IMG submission 184762) | Saline lake microbial communities from Ace Lake, Antarctica - Antarctic Ace Lake Metagenome 02UK8 (SPAdes) (version 2) | ecosystem: Environmental > Aquatic > Non-marine Saline and... | reverse complement strand
CTTCCGCCTTGGTCAGCTCCTTATTCCCGGCAAACTCACCGGGCGAAGCGTAGCCGAACATTACGTCGGGCTTCCTCTTCGGGAGTATGTCCGTCAAGTGATCCTTCACTCGACCAGACCAGACGCTGGCTTCTTCTGGGTCCATGAACTCGTCGGCCTTCATCAGGCTGACGGGAAGATGAACAGGACTCACACGCTCCTCCTCCATACGATGGAGATTGAACGTCGTATAGTTCCCGTTCGGATCCTTCATCCAGAAGGAGGGGAGCTGTAGCTCCTGTACCATCTTGATCGCCGGTCCGTTCTGCATCTCCCGATACATCAAACGATGGTAGGTATCCACCGTCAGGGCCTCTCGCGTGTAGCGCGGAGACCCAAACAGATCAGAGTCGTTCGCCAGCAATCCCGGCGTAGCCCCTGACTCTATGGTGACGATCCCGCCCGGGTCGGACAGGATCAAACTCTGGTAGGCTGCCAACCTCCCCTTTGAGTTCAACAGGCCCTCTACATGAGCCTGCGTGATCTCCTCAACGCTCACCTGCTTGATCTTCGCCGCATTCGGGGCGCAGGTGAGCTTTACCGGATGCTTCGGTAGCGACGCCCCAGATGGGAACGTCATCGTGATCGGTGCGATCACGGCGCGGACCCTGAACGGGGTGGTCCGCTTCTCTTTACGAAACGTCCCGAGGCGGAACGCGTCGAAGGACTGCCCATCCCGTAGGAAGGCTCGCCCACCGTAGGAGGTTTTAACCCCTACGGTTATCGTCATTGCGGTTGCGTATGTCATGTTTTCCCTTTCCAGTTGCTAGGTTATTGTGGATTGCGACGGTCGCAGCCACAGCGACGAACAGAGGTAAGATCGGCATCATCTCCTGCGTTATCCCGACTACCACAGCGGCTGCCGGCACAAAGAAGATCACGACTATCACCCAGTCGAGAATCCCAGACGGCCACTTCCCCCAGAGAAATAGGAAGACAGCAACCAGAACGACCGGGATAAAGAACTGAGCGATGATCGGCGTCAACGCCAGCAAGCAGTAGGATACAACTCCCACCGCCATTACGGTTAGTGTCATCAGTAAATACCGATGACGATTAAACATTGCTCTCATCAAAGATATATGACGTTTTGTTCTAGGCTATTGCGCACGAAAAAGGGGCGACCCTCCTTAGAGAATCGCCCCCATAATCGAACTGAAATTAAAGTTTACGCTACGTCTTCGTATTCGAAGTCGACGCGATTTCCATCAATCGCTACAACTTCAAAATTACCGTAGCGTTGTCCTGTCTCGAGCTCTGCGACCTTGTCGACCTCGGCAATCAAACTGATGACCGTACGATCAGTTACATCCTGAGGACGCTCCAAGAGAGAGATCTCTCCTGAATCAGAAATTTCCACCTTGATACGCTCAACCCCTTCGAGATCATCGCGCGTCATAGAGTGAAGTACTTCCTGAGTGGGAATCACATCGATACCGGAGACGACGCCCTGCTTGTCTTCCGTGAGGAGATACTGCGTGGCTGTCTGTTTCTTAAGGCCGGTGTGCGGTCGCTTATCGCGCCGACGCCCCTCGATCCGAGTAAACACGGCGGCGGTGCACTCCCGCTCTACTTGGTTTTTCTTCGCATCCACATAGATCGTGAAGAACTTATCATTGCCTTGTCCGGACTCATCATACTGCGGTTTGCAGGGTTTCAGATTCACGGCGAGGTGTTTTTTTGCATTCCTTCTGGAAGGTTTGTTCAGTGTTCCGCTCATAATTAGGCGCCGCGATTGCGGTCGAAGAGTAATTTCTCAATTATTGGCGACTTTGTCAAGCCCGGAACACAGACCCGACACTGCTCCACATGATAGACTTTCCCAGACTTGAAGGTAAACCCGGTGGTATCCACAAGCGGCTCATTTCGACCAACCACTCGTTTACACGTAGCGCATATAATGGACCAACATTCGGATAACTCCTTTTTACGCGGGCAGTCCAGGCAGACGTTGTCGAGGTAGGTCGACACACCTGAGTGTTCCAATCTGAATTTTCGAATCGGAACCATACTACCGCAACCGCACTGCTCCAGCTGATCGAGACGATCGAATTTAGGTTTAGGTGGTGGGGGCTGTTTGTCCAAGTGGTTGATCCAAGCTTGTGTCTGATCATCCAGACCACCAGCCCCCAAGTTCATTTTAGTATCTTCAAGCTCGCTCATCGACTGTACCCAGGAAGTATTCTTCAATGAAGTCATGCTTTTCCGAATCCGGAATCGTCATGTAAGTCTCCACTTTGGCCAGTCTATCATACGCTTGCTCACATTTGTATCTTAATCGCTCGAAGTCGATCGCGTCAGGCGTCCCTGTGATCCGGGTTGTGGAGCCTCGAAACGGTGGCGTGAACTCGATGAAGCCTTCTTTGTCCCAGCCGTTCAGCCAGCTCCTTACGGTCGGTTCTTTCTTGCCTAGTTGTCTGGGCATCTCCATCAGATCCAACTCGTAAGCACCAGACGAGTCCCTCACCCCAATGGTGGGTAGGATCGTCAGCACTTCCTGAAATCGACTATCGGACGATTCCCCTACGACTTTGATCTTGCAGATCTTCTCCTCTACCTTGCTGCGCTCAATGACCAAGTCCGACTTCAGGATAGCCATGATGGCGTCCACATGCCGTCCGTTGATTCCCGACAGCTTACTCAGCTCAAATCCGGTCAGCATAAACACACCTTGGGCGTCCGCCCGGGTCTGCATCGTATGGAACAGCGCGCGCACATCCTTCTCCAGAGGATACCCCGTCTGAATGAAGAACCTCTGCAGCTGCAGGGCCTTCGGATCAAACAACGTCAGACACACCGAGTCCTGACCATCACGGCCGGCTCGACCTACTTCTTGGATGAGTGCTTCTGGCGACCCGGGGAATTCTCGGTGGTAGACTCCCCGAATGTCCGGCTTATCCACCCCCATACCAAACGCGTTGGTGCATGCCATTACTTGAATGTCATTCGCCATGAAGCGATCCTGCCACAGTCGCTTCTGCGAGTTGTTCATACCGCCATGAAATGCGCCGACCTCCTGGTTGAGCTGGTTTCCCATGAACTCGGCCATCTCTTCCGTGCCCTTTTGCGTCCCGCAGTAGATCAGCTGTACGCCGCCCATCTCTTCTTGGTTCTCCCGAATCAGCCCTGCGAGATGGAAATCATCCACGTAGTCTTGACTCTGAAGGAGTAGATTTGTTCGGCGCGGCCAATACAATTCACGCTGGGCCTTGTCGATCCCCAACACATGCCGGACATCCTTCTCGACTGGCGGCGTGCATGTTGCTGTGAAGGCCGACACGACCTTGGGCTGTAGACTCTGCACCAGATCTCCCACCTTACGGTAGTCAGGTCGGAAGTTGTGACCCCACTCAGAGAGGCAGTGAGCCTCGTCGAGCACGATCATATCCGGCGGCGTCGCCTCGAGCGCCCGTTGGAAGTTTTCATTCCCCAGACGCTCGGGCGCCACATACAGGAGATTGAGCTCCCCCTGAGCCCATTGCTGGGCTGCCATGTTGTTCTCGATCTCGCTCTTCTGTCCCGACATGTAATTGACCGGTGGGCCTTTATACATCGAAGGGAAGAGGTGCATCTTGTCCTTCCACAACTTACTCAGGTTCTGCACCTGATCACGCATCAGCGCTTGCAGTGGTGAGAACACAAGCACGTTCCAGTCGTGGCAGATCGCCGGGATCACGAAGCATGCGGTGTTATGCGCTACTGTGAAATCACCCAAGAGGAAAAGCCGGTCAGGCCCCTCCAAGGAAAAACCGTAGTAATCCCCCTCCCCCAGAGGCTCTAACGAGATCGCAGTCCTCCTGGGATTAGTTATCATAGAGCTTCGGTCAGCCTGCTTACGTGTGATCCTAGTAGGAATCTGATGCACAGAGCCTGAGATGTAAACCCTCCAATAAGTCCCCCAAGTTCCAGTGTTTACACATTCTTTCTCGCATGGAGAAATCGTAGCGTAAAACCCTAAAGAACGAGCAACAAAGACGCAGTCTTCGGCTAAAGACTCATACTCTGAAATGAAGTCGAACCCCGAGTTACCGATCAAACTCCCGTCCGAATCCAGCAAACCCGCAAGCACTTCAAGTCTCTCTATCCGAGTCCCATACTTATAATTTTCTGGGATGAATTTTGTAGCCGCTCCCAGAAGTTTTAAATCTCGTAGGGCCTTCTTCGGCTTGGCTCCCTTCCCTTGGCGGGAAACCACACTGTAGGAAGGACATCGACCGCCTACGTCGTCGACAGTGATAAAGTAACCCAGAGACGCTGCGTAATCTTGGATTGCGCAGACCACTTCGGAATCTTCAGAGGTTATCTTAAATCCGTCTCGGGCTCCATCGCCCAACCACAGTCCTAGCATATAAGCCGGTATTTCTTGGCTTATCGCGTCCCTCCCATGGAATTTAGGAATCGCATGCGCCTTCCACCCTTTCGCGATATGCTTGAAAGTCTTGGATGCTTTCAAATAGTCACGTACGGAGACATTCGCCATATCTTTGGATCGAAACCTTTGACCGCCGCACACCGTAGTATCCCCAGGTTTCATACCCGTCATCTGCAGCGCTAAAATATGACTCTCATTCACGGTATAGTCCATACCCCGCATCTGCTTTACCAAATATAGAGGTTCAACTCCCCTACAAGTGGATGTGACTTTTCTAGGCCAGCCGTCAGGCCCCATCAGAAGATCCCCCGCCGTCACATCCTCCACCTGGATTATTTGCCCCGTAGAAAGCATGATAGGTGTGCCTTTTCCAAAGCACTTACCGAAGGAAGTGGGGAAAACACCGAGAACATCGCGACCGGCCAAGACCATGAGAATCACACCGTCCTGCCCCTCGCGAAGTTTAGTGTAACCCATGATTTCCAGCGCCCTTGGTAACTCCGCCTGGCCCTGCGCGAGGAGAGCCATATCGATGGTGGGTTCGCGTGAGATAAACCTCTCGGCTACAAGCTCTGACATAATTGGATCATCATTTTCAAGTGTTCTTCATCGTTGATGGGTTGATCCACCTCCAGCAGTCGTTTGACGTTTATAGGACCGAAGCTCACACGCTCAGAGAAGGTCAGGATAGCAGGCGTGTGAAACGCTTGCGCCAGATCTTTGATCCTGTGCGCGGATCCAATACAATGCCGGATGTTTCCCGCACGCTGCGCGTAGGTCCCGTCGGCACGTTCGTTGGCGTAGGCCTGCATACTCGTAGCGAGTTGCATGAGCTTCCGCCGTATCACACGATCCGGATGGACCGTGAAGACCTCCTGCCCGGACGCGAAGTGCGGGATGAATATCTTACCGAACCAATCTTCGTTGGAGAGCTCGTGGATCTGATGCGTCTCAAACGCGAGCTTTCCTCCGGGTGGCTGGTTGATGTCGGTGATTAATATCCGTCCGTGTTCTGTCGGCATCTTGTTGGGGTAGGGGTCTGACTCCCCCTTGGCGTCGCCAGCCTCGATCACCAGTAATAATCGTTTCTGAAGTGCCGGTAGACCCGGCGGTAGTTCATCTTTCATTTAGGTCGGAATTGGGGTAGTGGATCCGGAAGACGCACCAGCGCCATTGGTAAATCGGATCTCATTATAATTTCTTCATCGCACTGGGCATACTGCCCTGCGCGATATGTCACAACCGCCAGGAAGCTCTCGTGGAGCTCCTCGGCGTGTAGGCTAATAATATCAAATTCCAAGAGACCGCGACCCATCACTTGGGTCTCGTTCAGGAACTCGAAGATATCCTCAAGGTGGTCTACCTCTGCAAGAGGTAGGATACTCGCCTCGACGCACTGGTAATCAGTCACCATGATGCCGTTGACGGTTTGAGGGATTCCAGCTTCGGGCGTTCGGACAAGAGTCTCAGACCAGCCGTTGTTGGGTAATTTCGTATTGCTTCTGTTCAATTTGTAAATCTTTTTACAGGTGCGGCGATGTAGAAATGATTAGATCTCGAGCCGCATACTAGGCCGGGTTGAGCTTGGCGTCGAAGCCACGGCTCAACCCTTTGGACCCAACTGAGATCTCCGCTAACGCAGAAATACAGAGCGTCCTGTCCTGATAGGTTTCGGTCTGATGCTAAGCAGACCTGTCCTGGTGTCTCGTCCAACCGAGTGATGAATTCACTACTCGGCTTTGGATCCACAATAAGGGCTCTCAGGGAATATCGATCCCGGATCACCCGCACTTCGTCCAGCGCGAACGGCAACGCTATGCGGCCGTCGAAGTGAACTGCATCCAACACCTTTTCTGGCGTGTCGGCATCTCCTTTGTAGTGGAGGAGCTTGGACAGCATCCCCACCAGTTGCGCGTCATTTAGCTGACTCATCTTTCTTTTCTTCCTCGTATTCTTCTGCGATACGATCCACCAGATCATCGTAACCGACCATCCGTAGATCTTTACCGAGCTTATCCATAAGCTCGGGGTCGGAGTGAAGCGCCTGGGAGAGTTCCTCCGCGGTGGCTCCATTCAGTTTCAGCTGCTTGGAAGTGTATCGTTTCCGATCCACCGTGAGTCCTAGCAGCTTCTCTGTTGCTAACCATTTACCCAGCTCGTCTTCGAAGTGAAGTGCCGAGTCCAGATACTTCCCTTCGATGTCGAAGGGCTCACACACTTCTCGAAGCTCCCAGGAACCTTTACGGTTGCCCGGTCCATACGAGTTCTTCTCGACGCGCGAGTTGATGTATTTTCCGCGGACGTTGCCTCCGCTGTCTTTAATCTGCCCGCCCTGAGCGAGTATCAGCATCGTTGCTGCGCTCTGCTCGGTCGCCTTTCCTCCGATCTTCACCGTGTTGTAAAGCGCTGCGGTATTCTCCGGGAGAGTGATTCCTCCTCCACCTGATGCCATGTCGATCTTACAGTTCTGGTGATGTGTCACGATCAGCAGAAGGTTGTAATGTTCAATGATGTGCCCCAGACGTCGACACCAACCGGCTGCCCAGTTAGAGTGTCCCAGGTTCGATCCCTCGCCTACGTCCTTCACTTTCTTGGCTGCAGCCGCATCCATGTTCTTGGCGTAGTTGTAGAACCCGTTCGCCTCTGCCTGTGAGAGCAGTTTCGACCAAGGATCCACGATCACGATCAGTGGGATACTCCGTGGAATAGCCACACCTTTCTTACCGTTTACGTTCTCGCCGCGCCAGGTCTTGCAGAAGAGCAGTAGCTCCTCGTGCATCTCGTTGAGCTGCTTGACCGATTTAAAAGTGATACTCCTGAGGAGTTTCTTTGCCCTCACCGGGTCTGTGGACATCGTCCGGATTGCCCGGTTCGCATCCATGGGTTTTCCCTCGCACTCCAAGTGGAGTGTCGGAGCTCCCAACTTATCGATAATATGACCAGCCAACCAGAGAGACAGGGTTGTCTTCCCAAGCCCTTTTCCTCCAATAATCTCAAGCAGAGACCTCTTAGGAACGCCGAAGCTTCCCAGGAAATGCTGAAAGTAGAAATCACGCACTGGTAGAAGCTCTACCCTTACCTGATCCATCGTTCGATAGTCCGTGGTTCTGTTCTTCCTTCGCGCAAGCGTTGCTTGCATGATCTCCACAGCTTCCGCCTGCATCTTCTGTCCCTCCTCGGAACAGATGTCAAACTCCAGGCCTTCGTGTAATTTCTTTTTTGCCATGATATTAGAAAGGGCGGCGAGAGATAATCCCGCCGCCCTTTAGTTTGACTACAGCTGGTTGTGAGCAGCAGCCCGCTGATTGAGCGGAGTAAACCTCGCCAAGATCTGGCCGGTTACTTCGTCCTTAGCGCTGACGATATCCTCCTGGGTTTTCTTTACGAAAGCCAGTTCCTCCGCGGAGATAGGACCGTCATCGGTATGCCCAGAAGGGGGAGCCGCAGCATCTGCTGGAGGCGCCTCTACCGCTGGGGTTTCCGGAGCTGGCGCCACCTCGGGAGATGGTGCTGCCGGCGGTGGGGTGTTATCCACCGGAGCAGCAGGAGCCACCGGAGCGGGGAGTGCAAATCCCAACATATCCGGGGTAACCCACCCAGAGGATTGATCCTTCGACATGATCTTGAATGGCGGGATGCCGGACAAGATCATGGTCTGGACCTCAGCGTGCGGTTTCTCGGTGACCTCCCCTGAGAGGCTGACCCACACTGACTCCTTATCAACTTGGACAGGTGAAGGTTCCGGTGATGGGGCAGTGGTCGCAGGCGGGGCACTCGTAGGTTGAGCAGGCGGACCCGCCGAGGCTCCCCCCGGCACACCACTTGGTGCTCCGCCTGGGGCCATGGATAGGGCGCCTCCCAGAATACCACCTGGTGCTCCGCCTGGGGCCATGGATAGGGCGCCTCCCAGAATACCTCCAGGTGCTGCCGTCGCTCCGCCTGGGATTCCTCCCGGTGCTGCTGCCATTCCTGGAGGTGTCGATGCTGGAGGTGTCGATGCCGGTGGTGCGGCCATTCCTGGAGCTGCTGCCATTCCTGGAGCGGGCGCTCCTGGAGGCGCTGCTGTCGGCGCTCCGGTTGGTTCTGGCTGCGAGTATGCCGTATTCTGTTTATGGAAGTTCGGCAGGTTGCAGCTGTCTCCACAAGCAGCCTCGATGAGGTAGCCTGGGATCGATCCGTCCGCAGCCAAGAGATCGACGATCTCCTGATACGAAAGGAACTTCAGCACGTTCTGGGTATCCAGAAGATCGCGGCGGTCGGTCAGAATCTTCTGCGTGATTGGATCGTTCGGATCCATGGGGTGAGGCTGGAAGCCCAACGACTGCTGACGTGACGTCGTGTAGTCGAAACACCAAGGCTGCACAGTGCCTACGAACCGCTTCGAGATGTTAGCGATAGCTCCATGCTCAACCGAGGTCACATCACCCAGCATGTATTTACCCCAGGCCGGATCCATTGGGATGTTTGTGCATCCTTCGTGACGTCGCACCGCGAGCGCCTCTTTGAGATCCTCGAAAGCAGCAGATGTGCATGCGTAGATCTCAGGGCCAGGATGCCACTTCTCTCCGTCGTTGACCAACGCGTTGACCAGGATGTAGACCGACGACAGCGGGACCAAGGCGCTATACTTATCACCCGGAATGGACCCTTTGTCCGTCAAGGCTTTAAGCGCTGGATCACCGCTGTTGTAGCAGTGCTGGCGGATGTCGTTGATCGGGTCCCGCGCGGCGAGAGGATCGACTCCAGGAATCTTCGCCATCGTAAGAGGGCTAAGAAAGTCCGACTTGGTGCTTCCGAAGAAGCGATAGCCACGGACCATTACATACCACGATGTGAAGAGCTCGGTCTGAGTCTCTGCATCGACTCCTTGCCCGTCATCGCGACGGTAGGGAACGACGGAGGTCGGGAAAGCCGAGTCCTCCGGGCTATAGGATTTGTCACGTCCAGGGAGAAGCCTCACCTGCATCGCTTTGTCCTTCTTGGCGAAGAAGATATCTACGCCGGGTTGTGTCATTGAAGACAGGCCGCGGGAGAACTCTCCTACGGATTCCGATTCGGATCCGCCTGTTAGGCGGGGTGCGTTACTCATAATTATAATTAAGCTGCTAGCAATTTACTTTGTTCGATTATGTTTTCGGCGATACGGATGAATTTGTCCTCCGTTCGCCAAGTGGGATCCTCTAAGAGCACTTTGCGCTCCTTCGAGGGTTTGGCCGACCACGCGTCCACAAAGTCAGTATCGATCGGGTAGTTAAACCACCGACCATGATACTTCCAGTTGTTGACGTCAGTCATGTAATGCTGATGAAGCATTGCAACTGCCATGCGTTCTTCCACTGGGCAGTGAGTCACGACTGAGTCGTAGAGCACCGTTAGTGGTCTTGCCTGAAATCCGTTCAAACGGAGATTGTGCAAGAGCCATGCAGCAGCGCGAGCAGCCGTGGCCGCGACGCTCTCCTGCATGAAGAAATTTCTAGCCTCTCGGCCTTGGGAGCTCAGCAAGCCTTTCTTTTGGCGTGAGCTGATGCCCCAAATATTATCAGGGTGTGAAAGGAAGTGCCGCACTCGCCCAGATTCCGATCGCAGGAATCCCGGGCTGTTTGGCGCATCTTCCAGCCCTATTAGGAAGTCTGTAGCGACAGGTTGTCGTCGAGCCAGCGCGTCCAGAATCATCTGACCGGTCCCCTCCGGAGGCTTAGTTCCGGTGTCGGATTCGATCTTCCGTTCTAGTGTCTGGTCCGAGGCTCCATATGCGCTAGAGTTGGAAACCAGAACACCCTCACACACGAACCGATTTCTCGGTCCGGCATTCACGATGTCGTATGTTTTCGCCATCCGGCTTTGACACTTTTCTTCTCTCGTTCTGATATCTGCGACGCGGTCAGCCCGCACCGCAATAATCCCAGAACTGTCCTCTCCGTGTAACGTATCTGTGGATTCTCCCTCAGAAAGTCTCTCGCTGTTCCTATATTTACAGGTCCGATATGCGACATGTTCAGTAGGTTTGTAGTTCGATCCACTAGGCGCAGGTTCTCTTTCGAGTAGTTTCCATCGTTGTCGCGACGATCGAAGTCCTTTCCTTGGAATGATTCGCCGGGCCAAGTCTCCAAGGCCCAGTTCATGAATTCGTCTCTTGAGCGAAACTCCACAGCGATACCACGTCCTTTGTAGCGGTGGGAGGATACGTGAGTATCTTTCTCGCAGCGCTGTTTCATCGCCTGATACCGAGCCCGAAGCGAGCAAACAACTTTGTAGGGTGTGCCCGGCCACTTTCGGGACGCCTTGTTCGAAGCTTGGCACTGGCACTTGGAGGACCGTCCGCGTTCCATATTCCGTAATTCTTTCCAACGCACAGCCGAGCAACTCTCGCACTCGGTTTTTACGTAGAAATAACCCGGACCTCGACGCTCTATGGTTTCTGGGAATATCGTTAAACCAACCACCTTCAAGCGCTTCGCTCGGGAGATCAGGTCTTCGGAGGTTACGCGATTGTGCGCTCGCCTCCCCGAGGTGGATTTTGTTTTCCTGTCCTTCGACCCAGACCTCGTGCTCTTTTGTAGCCCAGATGCCTTGGTAGTAGATGACTTCTTTCTCTCCTTGGTAGACGACTCCTTCATGATGCGCCCATTCTAAGCCGTCCCATACTAAGTCGCAACCCCTGACTTCTTCGATATTTACGGGTCCTCTGTCCGTTAGGACCTGCTCCCCTTCCGCAAGACAGAAATTTCCGACCTTGCCTGTTCCCCCTCGATCTTCCTTCTCTCGTTGGATTTCTCGGGGTGTGTGATTCACCATTTCAGCGAGTGACCAGTGAAGATCATGCTTCGGATGGACGAATTTACCGTCGGGTGACAGGACGAAGTCGTCCCGCGTGGCGGGCCTTACGACCGAGCCATCTCGGACGATCGCCTGGATGAAGTCCGGACGTTGCTGGTCGGGATGGATGTCCGCATCCTCTGGGTAGAAAAGTCTCGTGACTCCGCCTCCGGCTTCCTCCTTCAACTTCGCGAACGCTGGGTTCGGCTCAGTCACAAGTCGGATCAGATCCGGATCTCCGGAAATGAAGGCCAGTCCTCGGATCTCCGCCGTCTGGTAATCAGACTCGACGAAGCACCAGTCCTCGTTCTGTGCGCGAAAGCACGAGCGGATCGATGGGATGTTTGGCTTGCCGTAATCCCCCTTATCCTCGTCCATCTTGGGGATATAACGGTGAAGGTCTTGTGGTAGGATTCCGGACTTGAACTGTTTCAAGAACAATTCACCTAAACCATCAGAAATCCTAGAATTAACGTAACCAGGTATATTGAGTATATTGGGTTTCCAGCTCCGCGTACGGCCTGTTTCCGTGGTGGAGTTCATTCCGTGCAGCCTCCCATCGGAGCACAGCCAGAAGTGCAGGCCGTTCTCCTTTATCACCTCTCCGTCTACGTCGACGTCCGCCTCTTTCATGAAACCTTTGCAGATGTTACCCACGGCATTCAGCTGGAGGAGTTTCTTAAGGACGTCATCGCTGTGGGTGTCGGCCAGGATCTGCAGACTCTGCTGATCGGTAGAGGGATTGTATTCCGCTTGCTGTTCCGGTTTCTTCTCCAGAACTTTCTCCCAGGGCATGGACGGTATGCCCTTCTCTTTCTGCGCTGTAGACTTGATCGGGATGTATCCCTTCACGTCGAACAGCCACAGGCGTTTGTGATCGGTCGAGCGGATCTTGAACGATGGGGCCTGAACGTAGTGATCGAAGGTCGCACGTAGCACCTTCCATCCTTTGAGCCCTGCCTTCTGCTGGAGATACTCTCGCGCTCCATCCACGTTCTGATCTCCTACGATAGATTGCTCTACCTCCTGGAACACTGTCATCTTCTCATCCGGGAAGACTTCACTGATTCTCCTCCAGAGATAGTCCCGACTTTCGATGACTACCATGTGCAGAAGTTCTTTCTCCAGCTCCTGTCTCCCGTAGTTGTAGAGTCGACGTAGATCATCCATCTGTTGGATATCCATCGGCATCCCCTGTAGGGCGAAGCTCGTGAACGTGTCCGTCACGAATGGGTGAAGGATGTCGTTGTAGTAGTTCCAGGTGTCCTCCATGATGAGGCGGCGCATGATATACGGGTAGGCCCGGATACAAACGTCCACATCGCAAAGTGCGTATGGGATGATGATCTCATCGGGAATCGTCCCATAACCGTCGTCTGGTCCGATCTTGTTCGCCTTCTTCCAGAGGAGGAGTTCGACGTCGTATCTGCCCAGATCGGTGTAAGTCATCGCCACACGCTCCAGCTTTCGGTCCGCGTGCTCATCCGCCACCTGAATAGCGAACTCAGTGTCCATCAGAGTCTTCTGATACCACTTCAATCCCAACACGTGGTGCATCCACGGCAAGTCAGCCGAGATATGGTGCGCCACGTATTTGACGTGCGGTTGGTCGAGGTGCTCAGCCAGGATCTGTCCCGCTTCTTCGTAGGAGCAGTCCAGGGCGTATTCCTTCTTCTCATCTCTGAATCGAATGTAAGCCGCCTCGCCGGGTTGCCAGGCGATCTGTAAAGATCTGAGCTTCCCGTCGATGTGATTGTTGCCAGCCCACTCGCAGTCGACAGACAGCACGCAGTAGTTTTCCTTCTTGAGGAACTGCACGAGCTCGATGAGCTTGGCCTTCGTATCGATCGTCTGATACTTCTTCTCGACTCGCTCTACGTGGATACCCCGCACATCGTTGTGCATGACCTTGATCTGCTGGAGATCCACCCGGAATCGATCGATCGTCTCGGGGTTTCGAATCAGCTTCCATGTCGGGTCCATCGGATAGACGACGCATCCAAACTTCTTACTCTCGAACCAACCTCCTTGGAGATCTCGCGCGGCGAGCTTGTAATGGACGAGCTGGTCGAAGGCGAGCTTACCCATGGCGATGATGATCTTCGGTTTCACCCGTGCGATCTCCGCCTCCAGGATCGGCAGCGCCTCTTGAATATCTTCCTTCTTGGGTTTCGCGCCTTTCGGCATGACCCACTTGATCAACGCCGTCACATAGACGTCGTCGATGTCGACCGCGCTTCCCAGCGACAGCTCCTTGAACAACAGTCCGGCCGGCCCTTTCAGGTAGGCAGCTTTCTGTTTCAAAGTCGCGTGAGTTGTCTTCGCTGATTGGGTGGCCTCCTCCTCGTCGACCATAGCGGAGACAATCATGATATCGGCCTCTTCTGGCCCTTGGCCGGCCACTAAGAACCGGTTCCCGTATCGTCTGCTACATCTCAGGTTCGTCGGGAGTTTCACGCGATCGGTGAACTCTCCTACGGGACTGTCGTCCTCGACTATAACTGGCGGCAGGGTGTCTTGTGTGTTCATGAGAACATATAGGGCATGACCATTGCCCAGGCAGTATCAGGTGTCAACTCTCCTGGATCTTTCTTACCGGCAGGTAGATCCAGAAATTCGATCGATTTTATCTTTCCGTAAAGGAGTGTTCCCACTCGCTTACGACTTTTCATACCGTAACTGTCCCCGTCCGAGACGTAAAGAACTTGATCAAAGTTTTTTATCAGAAGGTCAGCTTGGTTCTGGCTCAGATACTTTCCGAGCAGCGCAACACCAGGAGGTCCCCATCGGCCGGCATCCAACGGACCCTCACACAAAATGCAGGTCCGAAGTTTCGTCTTCATCAGCGTGTTCCATTCAACGGCCGCATCAACGCCCATCAGCATTCCATTTCTTTGACAGGAGCGACCAAACTTGTATTTGCTCAGCTTCCAATCGAGGGGAGACAGTGCGATGTCGGGCACAGGCACCATCTTACCATCCTCCGATCGCGTCTCTACGTGGATCCACTCGTTGCTGTAAGGGTGAAGGACCCAGCGGCAGTCTCCGACCATCTGATCGAGAACCCGGCCCTGCCAGCCAAGGTGTTCGCCGTTGACGTAGGCGAAGAATATGATGCGTTGCTGCGGTGTGTCGAATCCCAGCACGGGCAACCTCCGATAGAATCGGCGGACGTCCGGATGAGGATCCTGCTGCAGCTCCTTCGTGCAGTATCTCGCATTGAACTGCGTCTGCAGTAATGCCAGGTCATAGTTCCGATTCTTCAGATAGACTACGCCCGGGTGGTCTTCCGGGAGATCAGTTAGCCGAACCGTCTCGCCTGGGCCTTCGGGGACCATATTCCCCAGACCGTCGGCCACCAGATACCGTTTGGTGTTCTGGACTTTCACGCCCTCCTGGGTGGTCTTGATTCCGCGATCAGCCAATGGAGGCATGTACAGCAGCTCGTTCACGCGGTAAGGCGTTCCCGTCGACATACACATCGCAGACAGATCATGATCATACTGCCCGAACTGTGGAGACCATTTCTCACCGCGGCCGAAGAACCGGTCTGCGTTTACAGCCAGGTGCATCGATCGAAGCTCCTTGTCGCCCGTCCCTTCCAGCTTTGCCGGCGAGGCCATGTAGAGGTGCATACCTCCCGACTCTAGGGCTACAATAACTTGCCCATGGATGCGTGAAAGCGCCTCGGCTAACCGCATTACGTCGTCAGGCACTGCCGTGACGTCGCCCCGGCGAATAATATCTTCGTCGTTTTCCATCAAATGTGTGGGACTACCTCCGTGTTGGATAGTCCGTGATAACTCATTCTCCGTGATATTTTGTCCACGTGCTCGTGGTGTGCTTTCCGGACCTCTGCCGGCTCAACGCCCAAGGCGCCAGCGAGCAGATGACCCTTCGATTTGTAGAGCAGGATGCCCGTGTAATCCGTCGCTAAGAACTTCACGATCTCGTCATGCGAGTCGTCGATCTTCTTCTGGCTCTTCTCCGATAAAGGTTTGGATGAAAACGCGTAGGCCAACGCGTCTGTCTCATGCACGGACAACGCAAAAGCGCTGTCCTCGTCAGGCTCGACCTTTCCCGTGGTGATATCGTCCAACTCCCCGTTGACACGATCAATGAAGCTGTGACTCACCGCCCAGGCGTTATGCTCATCCGGGTAAAGACGGTTGCACTGCTCCTTCACCGTCTGGACTATATCCTCCTTGTAGGTGCGCTTCGCCGCCCTGACCCCGAGGCCCCAACCGTCAATCGTCTTGATCCGTCCTCCATCCATAGCGTCCGGGCGTTTGCCGTAGAAGGTCATGGCGTCCAACGTCTTACGGTTGTCGTTTCCGCGGTTCCAATCGAAAGCGAACAGTATCGATTTTAGATCTTCCCACTGGAGGTAGCCGTCGTCTGCACGCTTGATGATGCGACGCGCACAATTGACGTTCCACCCGGGTGACGTGCTCATCTGCAGGAGGATCATACCCAGCAGGCTTTCCTCGACCCAGTTCAGGCACCAGAGCTTCCTCCGGGCTTCGCCGTCTTTTTTCCTTGGGGGAAGAGTCAGCTCCGGGATGACTTCCGTTACGACGAACTCTTCGTATGCGAGCTCCGCATCCTCCGAGTCTTCTTTCTGCTTGCCCAGCTCTTCGAGCCTCCGGGTGATGCGCTCTCGCTTGGCGATCAGTTCCTCCTTCGGAGGTTCGGGAGGTTCTACCGGGTTGATTGGCTTTTGGTTCTCCGAGACTGGGGAAGCGACCGAGATAGGGTTCTCAGCTTCGGCGCAGCCGAGAGAATCTGAGGAAGCCCTTTTAAGGGTTTGGGTTATGACTACAGTATCTATATGCTCGGGACAGGGGTGCCCGAGCACCCCCTCTCTCTTTTTAGAGACTCCTGTGTGAGGTTTACAGATTTCTCCGCTCCATCCAAAATCCCAACCTTCTTCGGAATAATGAAGTCTGAACCTGCGCCTTGTCCTTCTCCTGTCCTCCGCGATCGGGGAGCTGAACACAAGAAGATGCGTTGTTAGTATATGTCCGTTCTCATCGTAGAGATTTACGTATTGGATCCAGCCCTCCTCCTTCAATTTTTTGATACCCCTCTTTACGACGTTCTCAGAAAACAGACCCTCTTTCTGTAGGCGGGGCAGCGTCCAATGCCAGTTTGCCGGCTTGTCTCGGAGGACGGACATGCAGGCCGTTGCCTTCTCCCAATCCTTATTTCCGAACTTGGGAACGAAGTCTTTAGGCCGGGGACTGCGGAACTCTCCGTGATCTATGAACTCGAATGGCTTGAGCTTTAGGAGTCGTATCGCCTTGGAGGGGTTACCCTTACTCATCGTAACGCCCCTTCCTCTGTAAAGTCTTCCGGCAGACGCCAGCCGTCTTCGGTATGATGCAGCGCAAACCTAGAATCGGCATCCTCCCCGGATCGCATCTCACGGAAAACAAGAATTCCAGCCCGCGGAAATTCTTTTCCGGCGTAGAAGATATCCACATACCGAATCCATCCCTCAGCCTGCAGTTGTTGTAGGCCAGTTTTTACGAATTTCTCGGTGAGGTATCCTAGCAGCGCCAGTTTACGCGGGGTCCAGCGCCACGTCGGCGGTCGGGAAAGTAAGACAGCCATACAGGCGAGCGCCTCGCCAGCGACGTTAGTAGTTCTATCGACTTCGAAGAATTCTTCAGGCAAGGCCCCCGGGATTGGGCCATGCTCGATAAACTCGAACGGGTGTAGTTTCAGAGGGGAAGTAGCCCTCGAGCAATCTTCAGTTGGGTATTTTTTCATACGTTTTAGGGTTGACGACACCCCAAAACTCCATGAAACTGAGCTTACTTAAACTCATCCGTGGGCTTTGGGTTGTGGTCGGGTTTACTCGGCTCAGTTCGTGGTTTTCGGGTTGTGGTTGAGCTTACTTAGTTTCAGTTTCATGGGCTTGGTTAGGTTGACGACTGGGGTTTAGGTGCGGCATTTATCAGGTGCTTTTCAGAGCCGGTTCCTATGGCAGGGGGCCGGCTCTCTTGCTGTCTGAGCGTGGGAAGAATCGCAGATTCAAAACGGGATGTCAAGCAGGCTTGAATCTTTGGAACATAAAATCTCGAATAACCTTCGACGCACCGCCCGCTCCTTTGCGAGCTTTGGCAATGCACCACTTCTGTCTCTTCTCGAAATTACTATGCCCGGATTCCATGTCTTCCTCGGAAGACAGCATCCCGGTTATCCCACATACACCCACCATTTCGCGACCCATCTGCTTACATTCAGCCAAGGCTCGATCGTCAACCCAGGGCTTGTTGAGTCCTTTATCCACGTGCGCCTGCGCCAAGCTGATCGTCGCAATGTCGTGCGACTTAGCAAGCCAGCTCATCTGATCGGCCGCATACTGATACAGGAGTCGGATCTTCGCCGGGTCCATCTCCTGAGCTCCCAGTGCTCCTCCGATCCAGTCCAGCACCACGAAGTCGAGTTTACCACCGAGCGCTCGCTCGGCCTTCGCAATGTCCGCTTCTAGGCCTGTGATAATACTCCGCTCAGCGCCTCGGGGCCATTCGTAAATCCTGACGTATTTGGTCAAGAGCTCCTCCGCCTCGTTCAGTTCTTGGATCTGCTGAGGTTGAAGCTTCGACTCATTGATGCCGTCCTGCAGTAGTCCGATCGGTATCTGACACATGTCGGACCACATCCGATAATAGAACTCCTTCGCTGGAAGCTCGGTCGTGATTATAAGCCCGCGGCGTTTCTTCCGAGCGAAGTCGACTGCGAGATTTGCACCCACCACAGACTTACCAGCTCCTCGAGCTCCGATGAACAACCAGCCCTCGCCGCGCCCGATACCACCACCTATCTTCGCGTTGAAGTCGTGTATCCTGGTCGGGAAGCGCTCAGTCTGATCCTCAGCCGCGCCTTGACGAATGTCCGTCGCGCTGAACATCATCGTGTCATTCCCACCCGCCTGGTTCAATTTCTCACGACAGAATGTCAGGTTCTCGGACAGGGTATCCATGTCCCATCCCTCCATCTTAGCCTTTGTCATGAGAAGCCTGTTCCACTTCTCCGACATCCAGAAGATGAAACCGACCTCCGTCACAGCGAGCGTGATCGTGTAATCCATCTGGAGGATTTCCAGCAGCCACTTCGCCCAGGCGTCCGCCTGCTCTGGGCGAAGATACTTCCCTTCGGATGCCAGAGCTTCAAACGCGCAGGCGCAGATTGACTCGTTGTAATTCAGGGACTCCTTCAGGATTGGCGCCAACGTGCAGATGACATGGAACGCCGCGTTGTATTCGTCCTTGCTGAAGTTATCCACTTCTATACCGACTGGGTCGGTTTTTAATATCTCGGAGTTCTTTGCGAAAAACTCCGGATCGAACGCAAGTCGTTGTAATGTCATACACTCGAAAAGATCGACGTCGGATTCTATAAGAGCCAAGATGCTCGCTTTATCAGTATTCATAGTTTTCAGTATCAACTCCTTGTTCTTTTAATTGTTCGACCCATACCGGAGGTTTTGGCAAATCGTCGTGGTTTAGAATTTGATCAACATTGAACCCTCTTTCTCTCAACTCGTTTAAAAGTCGAGGTTGTTGGAGAATTTGCTTTATTGCTATCCATCCATAATCGTTCCAAATCTGATGGTCATCAGGACGCATCACGACCCGGAACCATGCGGGATAGCTTTCCGAGGAGGAGCGCAGCAGCGCAAGCGCCTCGGTAGTTGCGGCTTTCAGTCGCCAATCCATGTCGCCGAGTATGGTGTCGGACAGCTGAGTGATGTGCGTGTCGGAAGAACTTCCGGCAGCGGGGGCGCCGGCAGAGTAATCCATCCACCAGCGGCTCATCGCCTTCTTGCTTTTGAGGTGTGTCGGTTGAGGTCCATCTTTGATACGACAACCATCGAAGGCCGCCTGAATGAACTCATTGGGCGTCGCCCCGTAGGCCGCACATAGCTCGGCCGCGTCTTCCCAGAGCTCTTGCTTCTGGAATCTCGGGTGCAGCACGTAGCGCCGACCGAGCTTGCCTTTCTTCTCTTGGATGAACAGCCTGCGCAGTTCGCCCGTGAGATAGTCTTTCTGATCTGGCGTCATAGGTTGGCGTCTAAATCATTCAGATGACACAGCCGCCAAAATGCAACACACACCCAGAGCGCGGCTATCATGTAGGTAGTGAGTTGAGCAGTGTTCCCGAAGCAACTCACCACACACCCGACGCAGCAGCCCACCGCAAGGAATGCGGCGCTTGCCTCCCCAAGTCGTCGGCGAGCTAAATACGATTTCGTTATCTCTTCTTTCTTTCTCATAATGCGTATTGTTTGAACATGTCCGGCAGCTCGCGGAGATCGCGCACCATCTGGACGTTGTATCCGATCTGCCGATAGGCGTCTAACCGGGCCTTGGAATGCTGGACAGGTCCCCAGTATCCACCTCCCAGACCGGCACCCCAATACTGCTCTGGGATGTTGAACATCCAGTCGAACATGACACCGCACCGTTTACCTGGGCGGATCTCGGCCAGGCGCCCAGGCTTCTGAATCGTCGACGTGTAAGGTCCACCACCGTAGAGATTGAAGATCGCCCTGATGTCATGGAACGTCACGCCTTGGGCGTAGATGTTCGACGACAGGCATCTCTTCAGCTCGTTGGACTGCATGCGCTTCATCTTGTCTTCCCGTTCTGCTGCAGTCATAAGCTTCGCCATGGCGATCTCACTCTCGTGTAGGAACGGCTGATAGAACTTGGCAGCTTTCTCCTCGCCGATGAAATACAGCGTCTGCCAGTCGGGTGGGAGCACGTGCTCGCTGATCCAGCGCACCTGATCGGCCCGCTGTCGACTCTCCCAAAGATTGTTTTTCAGGACGGTCTTCATAACCGCTCGAGGATTCCCCACACCGATGTCGGCATGGAGCATGAAGACTGTGATGTCGCAGATCGCACCCTCAGCCACCGCCTCTTTGAACGTGATGTTCGCCAAGACCGGTCCGATGAGCGCCTTGATCAGCACGTCTCGATTATCGTAGCGGCCGGTGAGGGTCGCTCCGAATCCGATCTTCCTCGCGCGATCGAGCGCCACGAAGTCACCCATCCTTCCGGAGGTAGGTAACGCGTGAGGCTCGTCGACAAGCACCAACCGCACACGCCCCGGATCCAGCTTGTGCATTGAATCCATGGAGCAGACCGTGATGTCGTTCGACATGTATTTCACATTACTGCCGGCGCCCATCATCTTCACCTCCCGATCGGGGAAAGCCGCCTTGATGTCGTCGCGCATTTGCCGGATCAAATCCTTACCTGGAAGAACCACGACCGTGCAGACGCCGGGATAGGCGCGCAGCGTGTTGATGATCAGCGTCGTGTTATGTACCACAGTACAATCCGCCAGTAGGAATAAATTGTCACTGCCGTTCAATGCGAAACCGCAATAGTCTCCATACTCTACCTCTTCTATTTTGAATCCGACTTTAAGAGCGTCATACTTGTTTTTACGTAATCTTACCTTCCGCGGAACTTTGAGCGGTATCACTGTGGTATCTCCTCGGATACCCACTCTGAAATATCTCCGCATAGGTCCCGTCTGTGCTCTCTTCCAGCAGGGACGCACCGTAGCCCCAAACCCGAGCGTGCTACATAACAGAGCAATGTCCGCAGCGAGCTTTTCGTGCTTGGTGATTATCCCAAGATTGGATTTCCCGTTGGTCTCTCCGTCAGTGTCTATAAGACCAGCAATCAACTGCAATCGATTCTCTCGGCTGTTTGTGAGGTAATTTTCTTGTATTCCTTCTGACTTATCCCAACTTCTAAAAAGTTGTCTGAGTTTATTAGTTCCTCGTTTTACCGATCCCACACCTTTGGCTTTTACGTAGCGTCTAGTCTCAGCCTTTCCAGCCTGTGTGACGTTGTCTGACAAGACCAACCCAGAATCCCCAGCCCACTTGTCGATATAGTTCCAGATTTCAGGCTCCATGTTCGTGAAGGCCACCCCAGAAGAGTGCCCATCACCCAACCAAGCCCCGTAAATGTAAGGGTCTACGGGGAGTGCCTCGGGTGGGAAATCCACAGAAACTCTTCTGAGTTTTCGTATGTGCCTGAACCACGGCTTCGCCGCGATCCAGTCTCTTACCGTTATGTTTTCCAGTTTTCCTCCCTTACACCATTGACCACCCTCAGCAGTTCTCACTGTGTGCAATATGTGGTCCTCATTACAAGTCCACGACATCCCGTTATGATTCGGGGTAACTCTGAACATCCTCCCTCTTCCACGTATCACACCCGTGACCTGTCTGGATTTAGAGTCGGGACCCATTACTAAATCCCCCTCTTTTATGTTTCTAATCTCTCGAATCGTCCCATCAAACATCATGACTGGGGTTTCCGGACCAAAGCACTTCCCGTATCGGGTCGGCGCGCCAATCAGCCCCGAGCGTTCCTCGCGCAGGGCTTTGGTGAGCAGAGACTCCTGGCTGAACCGGAAGCCGTGCATGTTCTCGTATCGAGGAAGCGGACCGCCATCCAGAGGAATGAGCGGTTGTCGTGTGTCCTCGAAGGTGTGCATGTAGCCCCTTTCATGAAGCCACATCGATACGTCATACCACATTCCCTGGTGAAACTTAATCACTCGGGGGTTCTCTTCCTGAATCACTCGGATGAGCGACTGAGGCTTGTGGATTGTTTTGAAGGGTTCGAATTTGCCGGTCGCCTCATTGAGACCGCCCTCCATGCGTTTTTCTACGAACTTAAATTCTTCGGCCTTCTCCAAATCCCTTGGGGGATCGTGGACAGTGAGGAGGCGTTCGTCATATATCAGGTGCGTCATTCGGATTTACTGGCGAAATGCTGTGTACGTAAAATCGACCATACCCGAAATGATTTCCGAACGGGCTCAGGCCGATGTATTCTCCAACGTGGTTAAATATTTTCTCCAGTTCACCTACCGTAGGTGCTGGAGCTTTTTCGTGATCCCCTGGGCGTGGCCCAGAGATGTTGATCTTGAATCCCAGGACGGCCTTCGCACGGATCACTTCGTGCTTGGCTGTCTTGTCCCTAGACGCTTGAAATTTGGTTGCCTTCGTTTTGTATCGCCGCTCGAATAAGCAGATACTACCTAGGCGAATACCGGGAGGTAAATTGACCCTCCCGGTGTCGACATTAAGCCCTAGGCTCTCCACCGCGTCTTGCATCGCCCATCTCCAGACATCCTCCTCAAGGAGCATGAGATCCTCCACCTGCTCCGAGGCAGCCCCGGCGACCCGTCGAAACCGACGAACGCCTGAGCTGGTGTTCTTGGAACCGAGGAACTGGGAGGTGAGTCGAAACTTGACGTTGTAGAGCATGCTGGGGATTATTTCTTGAGTTGGATTAACCGCTGAAAGGCAGGTCTGAGATCCGGACTGTGGTCGACTACAAAAACCTGAGCTTCGCTATTACGCAACTGCTCACTGAGGCCAACCAACAGATCTTTCAAGTCATTCCTACTCTTCTCATCCAGGTGGAGCGACGGCTCATCCAAAACAAGGAAGCCTATATCTGGCACAACCAACTGCTGTACGGCAAGAAGAAACGCTATCGAAAGCGCAACTCTTTGCCCTCCGGACAGCTGATCCTGATGCATAACATAGTTCGTGACATCATCGACCCTCGCGAAATCGAAGCTAAGCTCCGCGTCATCGCTCGGGAATACCGAGAAGTTAGCCTCCATGCTTGCCAGGTTTTCCTGGGTCAGAGCTGCGAGCTGATCGAATCGATACCGAATAAACGTCTTAGGCAACCCGGTTCGGCTGAAAGCATCCTTGAACCGCTTCATGGATTCCGCGATACCGCGACGTAGGGCGTCCTTCGACTCTCGGTCCTCCAGTTCCGCCAAGCGCTCCTTCGCCTCTTTGAGAGACGAGTAGCGTGCCTGCACGATACCCTCTTGGGTGCTGCGCGCAGAGTGTAGCGTCTCATACTCAGCGATCACATCAGGAACCACGTCGATATCTTCGAGCAGCCTATCCGCGATTTTCTTTTCCAGCTCGGCGATCGAGCTCTCCAGCCGGGAAGTCATTTCAGCGAACTTAGCGTCTGCGATCTTCAGCTCACTATCCACGTCCGCGATCTTATCCTCCAGGGACATCACGCGCGTTTGGACTGACTCCGTCTTCCGGTATTTCTCTAAGGCCTCGTCGATACGCTGCTGATAGAGCGGAAGCATCGCCGAATTATGGATTTTAGAATCCACCACGTCCTCGGGTCTGACTGCAGCCTTGAGGTTCGCTTCCGTGGCTTCCTGCGCTTGCAGTATCCCAGGCAGGTTTCCGACCGCCTTGTCTGCTTTTTCATGCAGCTGCGCCAGTTCGCGTATCTCGTTAAGCTGGGCCAGCAACTGATCATGATCCCGGTCTTGTAGATCCAGATCAATTGCAGCAATCTCCTCCTTCAGGCGAGCGACCTCATCAGTGAGGATGCTTCGGGTATGCTCGATACCTTTGTTCGCCTCGCGGCATTCTCTCAGCTCCAGACGCTTAGCCGATAGGGCCTCACCTGAAGTGGCAATCTCGCCGCGGATCTTATCGAGGTTCTCTTCCGAGAGAAGGTGCTCTCCGATATCGCTACCACACACAGGGCACGAACCTTCATCGGATCCGCCTGAAGCTGCAGCTTCGAGAACACGGAGATGCTCTGTCTTTGTGTGCCGCTCAGCCGCAGCCGTCTCGATCCAGACTTCCAGATCATCGGTCGGTTTCAGTTGGGAGATATTCATCTCCGATAAGCGGGATTCTGCTGTCGTGAGAGCGTCTTTCTTCTTCAGAAATGAAGCACTCAGAACCACAAGACCGCCTATCCGCTCGTCCGCCACCTTCAAGTCCTCCGCGGATCTTTCTGGTCTAATGGAGTTCGCCTGGACGATCTCCTGCTTTGTAGCCATCACTGTCTCCACAGCGTTACGATGAGCCTCCAATCTCTCGTAGGCACGAGCAGCCGCCTGCGCTTTGTTGAGATCCTCCCGGAGCTGAGTCCCCAGGGCCTTAGTCTCGTCCAGACTGGCTTGAAGATCCGCGACAGAGGTCACATCCTCCTGCGCCATGTAGGTCTTTAGGCTGGATTTCTCATCACTCAAACGTCTCGCCAAGTTCATGACGGATGCACGTTCTCGGCTTACCGACGCGGAGTCAGCTGAGATACAGCGTAGCTTGGTCAGCAGCTTACTGAAGTCAGGGGTGCTATCCAGCTTTTTGATCTCCTCATCGTGAGCCCGGGCAGCTGCCTGGATACTCAACATAATCTCATCCTTCTGCGCGGTCAGATCTTCGACCTGCCCCATCAGGAGTTTAGCGCGGGACTCCGCGGCTTTCGCCACTTTATCCAGGTGTCCCAAATTCAGGAACTTCACGAAGAGCTTTTCGCGATCTCCCAGGCTTCCGAACAGCAGGGACTCCAGTTCTCCCTGCGCGATAAATACCGCTGAGCTGATAGCCTTCCGATCGGCGCCGAGGATCTCCTCAAGCATAGAATCGACATCGGCAGCCTTGGTGTATTCTTTCCCTCCCCAGTTGAGCTTTCGGCCTGCTGTGGTGGGTGTGATCCAACGCTCGATACGTCCTTCTTCGCCGCCTTGCTGAAAGCGACACCAGGCTTCGGCGCGCCATTTCAGTTTCTTTCCGTCCTCTCCGACAGCCTCGGGATCGTAGTTCTGGATGTATCTCTCCTTAGAAAGCTCCAGCTCCCCGGTGAAGAGATAGTTTATAGCGGCCAAGAAGTTACTCTTACCCGCGCCGTTCTCCGCGAATAACCCCACAACAGGAGCGTCCGAGTTGAATGATAGATCTGTATGCTGGCAGAATTTCTTCAGCCCTCCTTCAAGTATTTTCATGCTGTAGTTTGATTGAGCGCCTTCTCTTCGTAGGCGACTAAAATTTTCATCGGGTCAATCCCGTCAAGGCACAGCTCTTGAGCCGTTACCGCTTCTTCTGTACCACCCGGAAAGAACTCCGGAATGAAGTCGATCAGCGTCTTACCGGGCTTCACGTTACCCTTCGAAGTGAACAGCCCGTCAATGGGGACCTGAGGCAGGGCCTGCAGTCGTAGGATGTAATTGTCCGAACCTACAGCCTTCTGCACTCGTGATGTTACATCATCTAGGCGGCGCGAGTAGCGGCCATAGACCAACGGCTTTTGATCCTTCAGCTTTCGCAGCGTCTTGATCAGCCCCTCGACCTGCTCTTCAGTTTCCATACGAATCAGAACGACTTTCCGCGACCAGGTGGGAGCCTCCACCGCGGTATCGAGAAGATCCTTCTCGTTGAAGTCGAACACTGTAATGCTGTGTTCCGTCGGCTCGTCGCGTTTGATCGTCTCGAGCGCGCCTGGATAACCAACAACACACCCGCTCTTGTGGGTGATGTACATTCGCTTGTGCAGATCCCCCAGAAGGAAGGCCCGGAACTTATCCAGTGGCGCATCGTCGAGGTCCAGCCCCGGCGCATCTGGGAAGTGAGCGAACTCCTTGATCATGTGGTGCCACACGAGAACGTCTGCCGGCTCCTCATCTTTGAGGGATGCGACGAAACTCTCTGGCTCCATGAAGGGCCGGCCCACGATCGTGAGCGTCTCTCCCTCGTGCTCGAGGACGTATCGACGATTGTCGATGCAGATGATTCCGGACGACTCGTCACCGCCGATGATGTCATCGAGGAGAGAAAGCCAAGTAGGACTCGCTTTATCGTGATCGCCGGTGATTGCCAGGATCTTGATTCCGAGCTCACGAGCATACCGGTCAATCTCGGCCAGGTCACTGATGTTTTCGGAGTTTGGATTCTTCTTATCCAGGATGTCGCCGGCAGCAATGATTGCAGCGCAGCCAGCTTCGTGTGCGGTTTTTATCGCAGATTTGATCGCCCGCACAAAGTCGTCACGACGCTCGGTCGTTCGGAGGTGCATGGACATTAAGTGCCAATCGGCAGAGTGTGCTAATTTCATTCAGGTATATCAGGATTGTCTCGCATGAACTTTGTTCGCTCATGCTTCATTAGGGATCGCCCAAACCCAGCCAGCTTGTCAGCTTTGTGCTGGTAATGGATCTTCGCCCGGTGCGTGAACACCGGCGTTATCTGGAAGAGCTCCTCGTAGAACGAGAGAGTCCTCCATAGGTGGTAGGGCTCGCGCCGCTTGTAATAGTGCGTACCCGTATCTGGATTAACCCAGAGGTTCAACGCCAAGTTTTCTCGATCGGTCACCCACCAGACGTGAGGGCGAACCGCCTCGAGCTGCTTGATGTTGGATTTGTTGCGGCCGTAAATATCGAGACAAGCGCCAAGACCCAGTAAAAGGCCCTGCAGTTCCATCTCCTGGACACCCACATGGTTCTGAGCTAAGACCCGGGAGGTCAGTAGGAACGGTCTGTTTCTTTGGACGATTGCGGCGGCTCCGCCCCAACCATCTTGTTCGCGGCCGGAGCCGTCGGTGTAAATGAGGAAATCATGTTCCGCTTGCTTTGGGCGGGTCAGCTTGATCCTTTCGTGGATCTGCTCCAGATGGCTTCGACTCATTTATGGGTGCTGGTAGGGTTTCATCAGGTGTTTTTTGTGGTAGTCGGGCAGGAGGTACGGCTCTACGAATTCTCGCCTCGATCAGAGCCTGGAAGCGAACTTGTAAAGGACGCATGATATTGGCCGTGACAGTCTGCATGAAGCTGGTGGGCGCCTCCGTCATAAGTTCCTTCGCGAGAAGGCTGTGTAGCGTCAGGTCTCCTTCGAGTAGGACGGGCTCTCCTTTCGCGGTTGTTACCGCGATGCGATACTCCACTCGGAGATCGTCTTCGTGCAGCAAACTTGTCTTAAAGTCTTGCTTCGGACCTTTTCCTTCTTTTCGCAGAAGTGTGTTAAGTCCTTCGATTTCGGGATAAATCTCCCCAAACATCTCGTTCAGGGTTTGTATGCTTTCCTCGACAGTTGGAGGCTTATCCGTCTTCGAACCTGCTTTGGCGTTCTTCTTCGCTGATGACGGTTTCGACGATGTTTTCGATTGTGCTGCTGGTTGGGTCATTTATGTCTTCTTCTTGCGGTTCGCCGGTTTTCTGATTACAACTAGAACTGCAATGCCCTCTAATCCCACCAAACCTAGCTTTAGGAAATCTCCCAGGCACTACTCCTAGCAATTCGTTAGGTGATCTGGAATCTGTCATAATATGAGCTACTTCGATTTAGGTTGGGAGGCAAGAACAAACGATAAGTTCCGAGGTCGTATCGCATCCGCTGCTAAAGAGTTACAGGAGCTGGAGAAGAGTCTGGGTAAGGACCCGTCAGCACCTAGGAAGATTGCAGACATCCTTCAGGAAGTCTACCAATACTGCAATTACAACCCGACGTTCCTACTCCCACACATGTTCCCTCAATACCCGGGGACAGCGCCTCTAAGCCTTTCAGCACGGACGTTCGCGACCGCGATGATGGATTTCCGGGTGGGTGGATTCACCGCTATCCGGGGAAGCAGGCAGATAGGAAAGGCGCTGGAGGAGAACGAGCCTGTCCTAACCCCCACAGGTTGGATTCCCATCAAGCAGTTAGTGATCGGTGATGTGGTGTATGACAGTCGAGGTAAAAAGGTCCAGGTGACTGGAGTGTTTCCTCAAGGTAACAAACCTATCTTCGAGATGAAGTTCAATGACGGCGCTATTTCTCGGTGTTGCTCCGAGCATCTTTGGAAATGTAAAACCGCAGGAACAAAGCGTTGGACGATACGTAGCTTGAAAGAAATTAGGAATCTTCGAGGGGGAGACACACCCACAAGCGACCAGGGAATTCGAATACCGCTAACCGGACCAGTGGCGTTCCCTTCGAAACACCATCATATCCACCCTTACGTTCTCGGGGCGCTGATCGGAGACGGAGGTCTGACGGAAGGAAACTTAAAGATCACCAGCGCGGACCCCGAGCTGATTCAGCGCATCCGGACTTTACAATCTGACATACGACTCTGCACGATAAATAAATACGGATATAACATCCGCCAAGGGAGTCCTCGAAAAAAGGGAAAATTCAGAAGCGAGCTCGAGCGGTTAGGCCTTCGAGTTAGGGACGAGAACAAACACATACCGGACGAGTATCTGCGAAGTTCCATAACTTCTCGTACGGAGTTGCTGCGCGGGTTAATGGATACGGATGGGTCCATTTATGGTAAATCCCAGATGGAGTATTACACCGCTAGTTCGGCGCTTGCGGAGGGTGTTAAAGTGCTGGTGCAGAGCCTGGGAGGTAAGGCCACCATCAAAACCAAGGAGACGCATTACAAGAAGGGAGAAATCCGAGTGGACTGTAGAACTTGCTACAGGGTGAAAATCTGGCTCCAGGAATTTTGCCCGTTCTGGTTGCCTCGGAAGGCTGAGCGATTCTACAAGATTCGATACAAACCCGTAAGAATACTTCAGAGTGTGAAATCGATCGGTGTGGCTCCTGCTGTCTGCATAACGGTGGACTCTCCCGATAAAACATTCCTCACAAGGGATTACGTGGTTACGCACAACTCAACGACGCTCGTTGCCCGGCAGTTGGCCAACGCCCACTTAATCCCTCGTTGGAGGTCGCTCTACATCTGCCCGCATACGGAGCACCAGAGGACCTACGCAAACAAGATGCACGAGATGGAGATGGCGTTCCGCTACTTCAAGAAGCGTCACGATTTCCGATCGAACCTCAATTACAAGGAGTATCCGAATGGTGCGATGATCGAGCTGATCCGCGTGCTGACGTCCACCGCGGCTGCTCGCGGTAAGATGGGGGACGAGCTCCTCTACGATGAGTATCAGCTCTTCGACCCAGACTTCGAACCGGATATCGAACAGATCCAGACGGTGTCTCAGATGCCTGTCCGGATCTACGCCGGGACATCGACTCACCTGGACTCTCCGCTCGAGCATCGCTACCAGGGATCTTCGCAGGGAGTCTGGTTCGCCCGGACGCACTACACCGGAGACAATACGCAGAAGCGATGGATCGATACCTCGGATCCGGATCAGGTGATTCCGATCATTAAGCCCCGAGGCCCTACGTGCCCGCACAGCGGACATCTCTTGGATATGACCAACGGTTGTTGGGTTCATAAGCAGGAGTCCATGATGAAGCTCAACCGTATCGGGATCCACATCCCGCAGTTGATCATCCCTAACTTGGTGAACAGCACCAAGGGCTGGCTTAAGCTCTACACTGAGTTTCAGGATTACCCGCGGGACAAGTTCCTTCAGGAGGTGTTGGGAATCCCGACCGAAGCCGGCTCGCGTGAGATCACAGAGGCGGACCTCCGAAACATCTGTCTCAATCCGGACGGACCTCAGACCCGATTGAAGAAGGCCCAGAAGGGATTCTACCGTTACATCGTATCCGGCTGTGACTGGGGTGGTTCTGAGCTCGACCCCACCAACAAGGTTAAGACGTCGTTCTCCGTGCATGTGATCATGGGACTCAACCCTTACAATCGCTGGGAGCTCCTCCACATCTACCGATACCCGGGAATGGATTACCGGATGGTCGTCGACGACATCGTTCGCAATCACGTCCTGTGGAAGGCTGAAGTAATCGGATCCGACTACGGCGCCGGCATGGCCTACAACTCTTGGATCCGCGCATCTCCTGAGATCTCGGCGAACAAGCACATGGTGTTTCAGCTCGGCGGTAACCCTACCAGCCCTATCCTGGCGCCCTTCAATACGAAGGAGGCTTTCAACTGCTTCATCCTCAACAAGACGGAATCCCTCACAGGGCTGTTCATCGCTATCAAGGACAAGCCGCCCGAGATCATCGGCTACGACTGGGGAGACTGCCGGAAGTTCCTGCTCGACTTCCTCAACCTCTACCGCGTCCCGCACGAAACTGACAGCGGGGCCCGGCGGTTCAGATATCTGAGGAATCCCGCACGTTCGGATGATGTTGTCCAAGCGATGAACTTTGCGCTGGCTGCCGGCCGAGTAATGCAGGGCCGCTCAGTGTTCGAAGACGACTCGCTCCTGGATGTCGTTCGCAGCCGCCTCTATGGGCAGGGCGGTCTTGGAGGGACGGACTACCTCAGCTCCGGTTGACTTCCCCGCCAGACTCCCTGGTCATCGTGCTTGGGAGTCGCGTCCGCTCGGTTCAGCTTCAGCAGCAACGCGTCGTCCACGCCTATGGACTTGAGCTCTCGCAGCATGTCGTTCTTCATCTTCATGACGAACCGCTCGTTGTAACTGACGAGCTGGTTGGGGTTACCCACCTGCTGCTCCTCAGCCTCTTCGCGCACGCGCCGCTCGAGGAAGTCTACAATACCGGGAGCGAATTCCTCACTACCTTCCCGGTTCAGCTCGATCTCGAATATACCCCAAAGCATCTCTGGGAGCGTCAGGTCGTGAAACTGTTGGTCGATGATGTCGTCCATGTCGCCCGTGTAAAGGGCCGAGCAGATAGCCGCGAAGGCTTCAACGCGCTCGTAAAAGGCATTGGTGGCGAGAGCCGTCATCATGGCGTTCACCTTATTCTCCGTCTGTTCCGGAATCGATACCCGGAAGTCCTCTTCGACATTCATCCAGATCTCGATCGGATCTAAGGCTTCGATATCTTTCTCAGGATTCCCATACAACTCATCCGGATAAGCCGCCAGGATAATGGCATGCTTCACCGTCGCGCTGGTGCTGGGATCGCGGATCACCTCTCTCGAAGCGTCCACGTCGTATGGGTAATCCATGATCATACAGTCGCCGCCAAGGACATCTCAAGGAGAGCTGACCTTTCCTCGGAAGCCAAACCAGAGAGGGCTGTTGTGGCTGCGGCTGTGCTCTTCTCCGCATCGAGCTGTGCTGAGGCTACCTTCTCGGCCGTTTCCGGATCGAAGTTGCGTTGAAGTGCGGATCCGGGAATCCTGCAGAAGACCTCGCGAGGTACGAGCACACCATCAATACCGACAGTGTTCGAAGCCATCTTCTGGAGATCTGCGACGGCATCGCCCGAGTAGAATATCTGGTAGGGATCCAGGTGCAGATCGTCGTAACTGACTCCGTAATTGATGTCAGTCTGGATTGCCAGCTTGATGAAGTTATCGAGGTTACCCTCATCCTGAGATGCCCCGGTCACAATGTCGCGATAGATCGCCATGCCTTCTTCATCCACATTCGATGCGTGTTTGCGGAATTCAATGAGCGCAGCCGCCTTCTCGAAGTTGGGAGCCAAGGCCCCGCCGATGCGTCGGCAGCTCTCGTGGATCTGCGCGTCAGCCACGGCGTAATGCGCTGCGGCTTTCAGGATGTTCTGCGCAGCTACGCGAGTCACCTCGATCGGTAATTCGTTCCGCGCCGCCTGCTTGGCCAACTCCATGGAGGCATCCTCAATGTCAGCCGGACTTTCGATGGGGAGATAGTTCGTGATCTCAGGCGCTTCTTCCGTGCCGAAGTTTATCGACAATGCGAATTTCACCAAACCTTTGTCGGGTTCCTCATGTGCGACTTTTTCCCAACCATTGAGTATTTCTCGCACTTTAACAAAGTCTGACGTAATACCGTGAATTGCTGCTGCTTTTTCTAAAGCAACCTCAAGTTGATTATCTGGCTCACATTGCCCATAGTAGGATACTGCGGACAAGTAAGTTGCTGCCTTCTCATGAATTGGAAATTGTCGATTGTTACGATCCGCGAAAGCTTGATCAGGAAGAGCCGAAATCTCATCAGCGGTATATTCGTCCCGGTTAATGAACTCGGGAAAGTCTGCTGTGTTCGCCAGTTTCTCATGGACAACATGCAGCGCTCTCGGGTATTCCTGTGTGAAATCTTTTCGGCTCATGCTGGCAAAGTGCGGAAGAATGCCCGTCATGTCAAGACTGAGGAAGATGTGATAGCGAACAAAAATAACGGGAGACAGCTAATCTCTAGCCGTCTCAAAGTATTATAACTTTTATAAAGAGTAAATTGCATGGACTTTAGACTGCCCGCCGTCCCCACTTTTGTGTCGCCCCTGGCGACCGCAGAGCTGCATGGCCTGACGACGACGCCCGTCGGGGACCGATACTCCATCAAGTGTCCTTCCTGCCAGGGTAACATGTGGGTGTTCACCGGAAGCTTTCTGTGCGAGAATAACCGATGTGAGTTTCTTACCGGGGATGGCTTCGACCTGACGTTACTGATTAACGACGGAGATCACGCAGCCGCCTCCGAGTGGATAGGCGCCACCTTCGGGACTCCCTGGATATGTCTGGGGACAGAGCATCAACTCATATTCGAATCGATCCGGACCAGGCGCCGCTTGGTCGAGTTCTTCCGTAAGAGGATCGCGATCGAGAATCGAACGCTGGCGGACGAGCACCTGATGGACATGATGGAGAGTCATGGCATCGAGCGTCGCGTGGCTGGGATGACTGCGTTCCCGGTGAGCCAGGATGACATCCCGGAGCTGGTTGAGATCCTGCGTCTCTACAACCCTCGGGTTTCTATGGACGACGACGCCCACCTGGTTATCCCGATGTTCTCGAAGCATCACGAGATAGCCGCCTTGACGGTCTTCTCTTCCAAGAAACGGGCGAAGGTGGTCATCAACCTATCCCTGGCGAAGTTCTCCTACGCGGGTCTGTGGTTGGATACTCCCATGATGAGTCAGCATGTGGTGCTGCAGCATACGATCAAAGCCATGCTCAAAAGTACGGATTTCAGCCAGAAGAATCCGGACCGGTTAGCCCTCGCTGTGAACTACGATGCCACCGCCCCTTACACTGGATCTCCTTTGAGAAACTCGGTCATCGTCACCGAACCTATCATTCAAGGCTTGGCGACAGCTTCAGCTTACCATCGAGGTTACCCTTCCGCCGAGTTCGCGTTCCCTTCGGACGCCCTCCCGGTAGGCCGTACCTGGTTACAGTTCGCCTACGACATGTTGATTCACTCTTTCGCTTCGGATACGCCGACGGCCCTTGTCCTCGGCGCTCTGGAGACAATGACGCTGAACGAGGAGGAGATCTATGAAGTGAAGCGGCGTGCAATGGAGGATAACCTTCCTGGACTCCGGGAGCTCATCGAGGAGTTCTCACAGAATCCTACGATCTTCGACGCCGGTAAATATCGGATCAAGCAGACGCCGAGCGGCTACACCTACGAAACGCCTGACGGCTGGAGGACACCCCTGACCAACTTCACCCTGAGCTTTCAGAAGAACCTCACCTTTCAAGATTCAGGCGCTGTCTTCCATCAAGGGACGATGCACTTCTCAGGGAACAAGTATAATTTCACCGCACCCCCTCAAGACCTCCAGGGCCTCAAGCAACTCAACGAGCGAATTCTGCAGGGCGTGGTGGCGCGATCGAGCACCCCTTCCGACACGGGCCTCCCCTTCATCTCCCCTGATAAGAACCTGCAGCATGTAGCGACGCATCTGCAGAAATTAGTATCATCGCTTCCGTGCGAACCGGGAACACCTCACCTGGGATGGACCTACGCCCGGGACAAGTTCTTCACCAGCTCCTGGCTGGCGTCAGGCGAGGGAATCCAGGCGGCTGCCCCACTTCACCCTGATTTGGCCCGTATGCGAGTTTTCGAAGATGTGCCCCTACCGGAAGCTAGTCTTTCTCGGAAGCTCCCGGGTGATGTGTGTGAGTTGATAAGCATGATCACGGCCGCGGTGGTTCGCGCCTTCCTGAATTATCGACTTCGCCCTTCGGTCATTCGGCACGACCAGAACTCAGCCCGCCTGGTGCCGGCACTGT
>Ga0208646_1000292_pt1 | contig 33971 bp, 26 predicted proteins | sample AntAceMetag02UK8_FD_184762 | JGI IMG/M metagenome (GOLD analysis project Ga0208646, IMG submission 184762) | Saline lake microbial communities from Ace Lake, Antarctica - Antarctic Ace Lake Metagenome 02UK8 (SPAdes) (version 2) | ecosystem: Environmental > Aquatic > Non-marine Saline and... | reverse complement strand
ATACAAGAAATATAGTAGCGGATTTAAAGAATGGAGGCAAAAGCCTCATGCAGAAGACTATATGTTATTTGCTGAGAATATAGGAGAATACTTGAGTATAGATGAAGTGTCTTTATCCCAAGGAGAATTTTATACCTTTCTGACCAATAAAGACGGTAGAGGAAAGAAAGGGACACTTGTAGCTTCAATAAAGGGCACTTTGTCAAAGGACATTATTGAAGTAGTGGAAAAACTACCTTTAGCATCCAGAAACCAAGTAAAAGAAGTAACCCTTGACATGGCCAGAAACATGGAGTCTGCTGTCAAACATTTTTTTCCTAAGGCTGATTTAGTCACTGACAGATTCCATGTAGTCAAATTAGCCATAGATGCTCTACAACATATTAGCGTCAGGCTCAGATGGAAAGAACTCGATAACGAAAATAATGCTATTGAAGAAGCTAAAAAGCAAGTAATACAATATGAGCCAACAGTTTTGGTAAATGGAGATACTCCTAAGCAATTGCTGGCTCGCTGCAGGTATATTCTGGCAAAGAAACCGTCAAATTGGACGATGAATCAAAAGCAACGAGCTGATATATTATTTGAACAATACCCAGCGCTGGAGGAGGCTTATCATCATACTATGGAGTTTAGAAATATCTATGAAGCCAAGGCGCTTTTAAATGCAAAAGAGAGATTTGAATGCTAGATAATAAAATCATTAGATCAACAAACAAAAGAGTATAATACAGTCGCAAATACAATACAATATGACCTAAACAACATTGTAAATCGCACCGGCGACTCGGTTTTTAAAACAAGAAATACCAATGCTAATGCCGAATCATTCAACTCCAAAATCAAACTCTTCAGAGCCAACCTTAGAGGTGTTACAGATACCACTTTTTCCCTATTCAGATTACACAACTTATTCGCCTAATCCCCACATAATTCATGTGACCCAGATAAATCGCTTACGGCTAATTTTAGTAAAATTCCTTCAAATGGATGTGTGACACTTACTTATCAGTATTATTTGGGAGCAGGGCAGGCTAGTGGCATTTCAGTGACTCAGAGTTCCGCCGATGACGGAATTACACTAGGCTCACTTACCATTGATGGCTCAGGGTTATCAGGTAGTACGCATGGTAACAACTATGCGGGGCACTGGCTATCGGACGGATCAACGACCAACCAATGGGTTGAATATGACTTTGGTAATGAATAGCCGCTATGCACAACCACTATTTGGAACTATAATGAAGACCCTTATACGGGTAGAGGCATCAACAATGTCGATGTGTATTACTCAAGCAATGGATCAAGCTTTACTTTATTGGGTAATTATTCTTGGTCAGAAGCATCTGGAAATAATAATTATGCGGGATTTAGTGGCCCATATTTTACTAGAATTAGTGCACGATATGTGAGGATAGAGCCGCAGAGTACTCACAATACTGATTTTGGTGTTGGCTTTGCAGAGATTAAATTTAATTTAAATTGCGGATCCTCTGCACGATTAGATCAAGCGATCGAAGTAGAAACTAAGTCTTTCATGACCGAACTCATCTTGTATCCAAACCCTGCAAATGAATATTTTGAAATTGTAGGAAACCAAAAGCTTTCCTACAAGGTAGAAGTATACAGTACAGCTGGTCGCTTGCAAAAAGCTCTTTATGGAGTCAAATTTGGTATTAGGGTGGGGGTAGATGATTTATCAAATGGATTATACATTGTCCGAATTTATTCCTCAGATGGAGCGTTACAGCAATTGAAATTGCAGAAACAATAAAATGAATAATAGCACCTTATCACTGGTCACTACAGGACTAATTCCTCCAGTCAAACCCACATTGAAGTTGTATTCCCAAATAGGGTTGATCGCCTGATTATAGCCGGGCAGGTCTTCTTCCATGCAAGATACTGCTGCAAGGAGGGACACTATGAGTAGGTAAAAGATGTATCTCATTTTTATAATAGTCTTCTAGGAATTCCTAGATTATCACCTCTATTGAAAACATCCGTAATGCTCGTTAAGACCTCAGGACCATACTTGCACGGGACACTTACACTGAGTCTTTCTATAAAAAGTGTCATCTCAATGGCGGATAGCAATACGCCGTACTCTGACTAACAGTATAAATATATCCCGTCTCAGGATCTACGGTGCATCTACTGCTGAAGAAGTCACTGTCATTGCTGTAAGCTGATGGCGCTGTTACCACCGCCAAAACATCTCCTGTAGTAGCATCCACAGCGTGGAGGTAATAGCCAGCAAAGTACAGCACCCCACGGTAGTGCTGCACCTTGCTCTGCCCACCACTGGTCACAGGGATCTTCCAGATCACAGATCCGGTCTCAGCATTCATGCAGTACAGACTCGGGTCTGTACCCTCAGTAATGGCATATATCCGATCCTCCAACACAAGAAAATTACTCGCCAAGAGATTGGCATTCAATGCTGTCTGCCAAATGCGCGCTCCAGTGTATAAGTCTACACAGGTAAACAGCCGATTGACCGACAGATACACTTTCTCCTCTCTGATGACGGGAAAGTAATCTACAGCAGTTCCAAACCCAGGATTATCGTGAAGCTGCACAGTATAATAATATTCACCTTTTGTCTTATTGTAGGATATTAAATAAGGAATTACGGTGTTTTGATAAATAGTCGTGTTGGTAAATATCATGATCGTATCGCCATCTGACTCTAAATAGAGGCTGGTACTTCTACACCTTGCTGAATAGAATCACCACCGCTAATGCTAAATATCTCTCGCCAATTGCCGGTAAGAAAATCAGCCTCCAGCAAGCCCTCTCGCTGCTCTCCATTATTGGTATCAATAAAACTTCTGTAAAGTTTACTACCCAGATTCACCAACTCACTCGAAGAAGTGTAGTCCTTTGGCCCTCGGTTTTTCCAGAGGGTAGTTCCTGTAGATAAGTCAACACAAAAATTGCGACTTCCCAGTGAAATCGCAATTTTCTCTTCATAAATAGGCTTCAAAGATCTTCTGGACAACCACTCGTAGACTGGTTCAAAATGATCTTGCCATTCCCATATTAAATCACCGTCTTCTTTGGCTAAGGCAATGAGTCTGTCATTGCTAGTACTTTCAGGTGTTATTAAAGCGCTGTAGAGCACCTTATCACTGGTCACTACTGGACTAATTCCTCCAGTCAAACCCACATTGAAGTTGTATTCCCAAATAGGGTTGATCGCTTGGTCATAGCCGGGCAGGTCTTCTTCCATGCAAGACACTGCTGCAAGGAGGGACACTAGGAGTAGGTAAAAGATGTATCTCATTTTTATAATAGTCTTCATAATAGTCTTCATAATATACCTAAATCGCTTCCTTAATTGAAACAAACCCTATCTCAATGGCGGATAGCAATACGCCGTACTCTGACTAACAGTATAAATATATCCCGTCTCAGGATCTACGGTGCATCTGCTGCTGAAGAAGTCACTGTCATTGCTGTAAGCTGATGGCGCTGTTACCACCGCCAAAACATCTCCTGTAGTAGCATCCACAGCGTGGAGGTAATAGCCAGCAAAGTACAGCACTCCACGGTAGTGCTGTACCTTGCTCTGCCCACCACTGGTCACAGGGATCTTCCAGATCACAGACCCTGACTCAGCACTCATGCAGTACAGACTCGGGTCTGTACCCTCAGTAATGGCATATATCCGATCCTCCAACACAAGAAAATTACTACGCAGGAGATTGGCATTCAATGCTGTCTGCCAAATGCGCTCGCCAGTGTATAAATCTACACAAGTAAACAACCGATTGACCGACAGATACACTTTCTCCTCTCTGATGACGGGAAAGTAGTCGACTGCATTACCCACAGCAGGGGTACTCAGTACTACATCATAATAGGTCGAGTCTTTTGTTTTATTATGACTGATAAGTGTAGGGATAATTACCCGATTGATCCAATCAGATTTGGTATTGGTAAAAATCATGATCGTATCTCCATCTGGCTCTAAATAGAAGACTGGAACCTCTACACCCTGCCGAATAGAATCGCCACCGCTAATGCTAAATATCTCTCGCCAGTTGCCCGTAAGAAAGTCTGCCTCTAGTAAGCCTTCTCGCTGCTCTCCATTATTGGTATCAATAAAACTTCTGTAAAGTTTACTACCCAGATTCACCAACTCACTCGAAGAAGTATAATCCTCTGGTCCTAGGTTTTTCCAAATGGTCTGGCCTGTAGATAGGTCAATACAAAAGTTACGACCACCTAATGAAATCGCTATTTTTCCCTCGTAAACTGGTTTAAGTGATCGACGATCTAGTGTCTGGTAGGTAGGTCTGAAATGATCTTGCCATTCCCAGATTAAATCACCGTCTTCTTTGGCTAAGGCAATGAGTCTGTCATTGCTAGTACTTTCAGGTGTTATTAAAGCACTGTAGAGCACCTTATCACTGGTCACTACTGGACTAATTCCTCCAGTCAAACCCACATTGAAGTTGTATTCCCAAATAGGGTTGATCGCTTGGTCATAGCCGGGCAGGTCTTCTTCCATGCAAGACACTGCTGCAAGGAGGGACACTAGGAGTAGGTAAAAGATGTATCTCATTTTTATAATAGTCTTCTAGGAATTCCTAGATTATCACCTCTATTGAAAACATCCGTAATGCTCGCTAAGACCTCAGGATGATTCCCTACTTCCAAGTGATTGGCTCCTGGAGCTTCATAGATAAACTCGGCAGCTAAACCATCCATGCGCTGAGAGTCCTCTGTCACTAAGCCATCGCTGCGCTCAGTGATGGTACGGGTTACGGCAAACGTGCGTTGTTCCCACTTGCAGTCAAACGGATCTATGGTAGGCGCACATACTCTCATAATACCACTCATTCTGGCATTCGGATCTATCACATTACAACCAGACGAACCACCACAGACTTCTACCCATCAGTAAAAGTTTCTGTTACTGTGCGTTGCGCTCCTGTAAGTCTGCTGTATTCCACATCGAATCGATCTCCTAAGAAATCTTCTCCACGACCCCATCTATCTGCCATTCGCTTATGATGGGCATACCTCCATGGAGAAATGAATTTCTTGATATCATGCAGGACCCGGAAAGCTTTATACGCTCCCTCAAGTTTCTCTACTGATTCTCGAAGACCACCATCATCGTATGTGTTCAAAGGAGCGTCCTCTGGAGCATTTAGCGCTGCATTAGCCATTCGCAAACCTGGCCGGTTATTTTCGATACAGACGATGTTTGCCATAGCGATAGGATTAGTTGTATTATTCAATCCATTCAAATAATTACTGTCAACTGCCAAATCTTCAATTGAACGCCTATTTGCTCCGTTTTCAAGATCAAGCGTTTGCTGATTGATATTAGCGAATAAATCATCTGCCAAGTCATCTATTCTTCGGTTTACCCAGATAGCAGCTATTATACCAGGTAGGCCAATTATGCTCAGCACATTGTTGACTAGATTCGTCCCAGCGGCTAGCGGACCCGCTACCACTTCTTGCGTTGCAAAATTGATGGCATTTCGTGCATTTCCATTGATCAGATTATTAGCTATAAATGCACCTTCATGTGGAGTGCCAACTGTGAGAATAGCACTAGCTCCGTTTGGGTTGATGCGAGAAAACTGTCTAGCTACCAATCCCCCCATGCTATGGCCAATCAGGTACCTATTAGCGTTTAGTACTGGAATCCCTGAAGCATTTGTCGAGTTCACTACTCCATTATTAGTATTGTAATCAGGTATTCCAGAGTTCATTCTTCGCTGATTCTGAAAGATTGGGCTGTAGTGATTAGCCCATATATCACGATCTCCACCAAGTCCGTGAAGCCAAGTAGCAGGACGATCTTGTGCTTTGATAGAAAGTCCGCTCAATAAAAGAATGAAGATAAAAATGATATTAATAAGTTTCATCGCTAAAAATTTTAAATGTTGAGGTTTAGGCTAAATTCAGAGAACTCTTCCAGCGTTACTACGGTCACTTCCGAGCCATCGTGACCCTTTTCCAAAGCAGTAGTATGAGTATTTTTCAGTTCCAATCCAGTTGGAGAAGATTCGTAACGAAAACTCGTTTTAGATATTAATTGCTGTGCATCATCATAAAGTGCGACAAGCTCTACCTGACCTGTTTCATCAAGCACTACAATTTCCTGCAAGTAAGTTCGGTGATCCAATGGATCTCCATATGCCTCTGAGAATACAGAATATCCCGGAAGATCATTGTAAGGGTTACTGGTAGTATTTTTCCTAAAGCCATTTCCTGCTCCCGGCCTTGAGACATTTGGAAGAAGGTAGATTGAGTTTAACGATAATCCTTTTCCCTTTCCTAAATGAAATCGTAAGGCAGTCAAGTAGTCTGAAAAATCAGGTGATTCATAAGACTGCTCCAAGATCAGGTTTCTTTCATGATCATAAATAGATAGTATCTCCGGCGTAAACTTCAAGTGACCAGGTCGGTAGCTTTTCCCTGCCTCTGGTGCTTCTGAGCTATGATAATTATCTAGTTCACTATCATAAACCTTTACGGCTAACAGGTAGTCTTTAGCTTCTTTAATAATTAGGTGTACCTGCTCTTTTGAGATTACTGGGGAGGTACTTCCTGCTAAATCACTACTCACAATCGAGGTGCGTTTCACAGTATATGCTAAGTTCACTAGATATTCACCGGAAACTACTAGCTTCTCACCTTCGTTTTTATTACAAGAGAGGATTCCCAGTAAGGCGAAAAATAGTAATCCTACCTGTCCTAGTTTGCTTTGGTTTGCTTTGTTTCATAACTATATCACGTTAAGTTAAATATTAAATAAAAACTTATTATAACATTCTCTGCTAATTAATTCTTGAAAAGTTATTAAAATATTTTAATTCAAGTTTCGCAGTTGCATAAATGAGCTAATTGTCAAGTATCTGTTGCATTTTTTTGATCTTGGAGGTCTAGACATTGATAAGCGATCAATAGTTTTTGCATTTGAATGTGATTGATGAGTTCAAAAACAAAATCAAAAGGAGTAATACCGAACATTTGGGCAATCTCAATGACTGCTAGTAGTAGAAACAGCTGCCATATTCTTTGCCAGAGCGTAATTTCTAGGCGTTGTTCAGCCAGATGATTATACAGCTGAACGTGTTTTTCATAGTCTTCTATTCTTTTTTGGAGGGCTAGCAGGATATACTGCACCATGCAAATGGTCAGGTGCGAAATCTGAGCATCAAAAGTATGCGATTGGCAACCTGTTAGATTGAGGTATTGCTTGGTCTCTTTGAAAAAGACCTCTATCGTCCAACTTATCCGATAAATTCCCAAAGCTTTTAGAAAGGTGATTTTCAGATCCGTACTTGCGATTAAATTGTATTTTTCCTTTCGGCCCTGACGGCAGAAAAACAACTACAGTTCATTGCCTCTATATCAGGCTCTGTTCATAAAGTAATACTGCTTATGCTTACGGCATCTTTTCACTTTCTTATTGAGGTCAATAATTTGTTTGGCATGCAGGGTAGAGTCCTCATTGATATCATAGTTCGCCTAGTTCATTTTCATCACACCCATTAAATAAATATCACATGCTAAAGCAGTCTGAATCATTTCATGGCAGGAAAACCAGCTATCCATTAACAAATAATCTACATGAAGGCGTTTTGATGCAGTACGGATCATTTTGATACCTATCGCTATCTTACTTTGGTCACATTCTTGCGCTCCCAGAGCAGAGGAACTCCCAGCTGGTCTTTTTTGGAGAATTACTTTTTTAGTCCATTTTCTTTAAGCCAAAAGGAGTTTTCTTGTTCGTCCCTTTTCCTCGATGTAGTAAAAAATTCACAAAAATAAAGCTCCTTCCATAGCAGTAGCCAAGCATGAGTAATTTGAAGCCGAAGACGGGTCTTTGGATGACATGGTTCCAGACGCAACTGACCTTTTCAATCTTTTTGCCTCGCTTCTCTATGTCCGAATCATCAATGATCAGACATTTGACACCTCCTTGATGGCCTTGATCAGTCTCTTTTCTATGATTTTATTGAAACGGGTTACAAATTTAATAGGGCAAACCCTCCAATTAATTCCCATATGATTTTTCAACTCGTAATAGGCATCCTTTTGAGCTTCTGAAAGATTAGCCAATCCGCTACATAGTAAGGTGTAGATACTGGCTTTGTGCATAAATGGCAAGCAGATAAATACTTGTAGCAACTTACCAACCGGAACACCTTTACTTTTTATAGCGTCAAAAGATTTTGACAACTTGTTAAAATGAAAATACTCCAAATGAAGAACCATGATCTCTATCGCCTTTTGCGGCTTTATGAAAAAGGCTTGAAGTGCATCGATGTTTTGGATAAATTATGATGACAGCATTATTTTTAAGTGTTTGGAATTCACATATAATAAACTCATATTCAGTAAATTAATCAAATAATTATGCTGCCCTTTTTACTTAATAATGACTGCCTATCAGGTAGTTAACTACTCCGAAATTTGATATACTAATATATCAGGTGATGTAATAAGTTCAGAATATTATTTGGTCTTAAGCCCTCTGAGTTAAATAATTAGATCAAATGAGCAAATAGCCGATCAAATTATTGGGAAGCGTTAGATGAGTTAGCGGTTTTAGCCGTTGAATTAGCGTCTGTCTGTAATGTCCACATTCTGCGTTATGTTCATCGAAAAAATGCTCTGCTTCGGTAGACCGATTGCCACAAGGCAACTCCGCTTTTCTCTCTCTCACATGCCTTGATTGTGAAAATTCTAGATCAGGCTCTGACTTTATGGACAAGCGCTAATTAATATGCAATACTTTCAAGTGATTCACTTAGTGTAATAAAGTGCTAAGCCAATTCCCTTAAATCAACTGGGATAACTCTCGAAACGCCTTGCTCTATCATCGTGATACCGTAGATAACGTCAGTGCTCATCATGGTTCTCTTGTTATGAGTGACAATGATAAACTGCGAATCCTTTGAAAATTTCCTAATGATTTCATTAAACTTATCAATATTGGCATCATCAAGTGGAGCGTCGACTTCATCAAAAATACAGAATGGCGCAGGCTTCAATAAGTAGATAGCGAATAGGAGTGAAGTGGCAGTGAGCGTCTTTTCTCCACCGGACAATTGATTGATTGTTAATGGTCTTTTTCCTTTTGGTTTAGCCATTATTTCTATGGGGGAATCAAGAGGCCTTGAAGGATCCGTCAATTTTAGCTCACAATCGTCTTCTTCGGTGAATAGTGTACGAAACACTTTAATAAAATTTTCTCTAATCTTCCCGAAAGCATCTAGGAACGTTTCTTGAGCAACTGCGTCAATCTCACCTATGGTGTTGAGCAGCGATTCTTTAGCCTTGATAAGGTCTTCTTTTTGTGTTGAAATGAAAACATGGCGCTCTTTTATTTCTTCATATGCCTCCATTGCCATTGGGTTTATTGGTCCAATATTTTCCAGCCGCGTTTTCATTTTTTCCACCCGAGACTTAATATCTTCCTCTGTAAGACTTAGTATATCTTCATTATCGAATTTACTTACCTCGTTCATATCAACGTTGAACTCTACGGACAATCGGTCCTTTACCGAATTCAGTTGCAATTTGCTTTCATTGAGTCTGTTTTGCCATTCCATAAGAATGTGGTCTGCGGATTCACGCATTCGTTGGACTTCTCGTATGGCTTTTTCTTCACTATCAATGATGCCTCTTACTTCGTAATACTTTTTTTCCGCTTCGTTTACGCCTGCCTCGATGGCCTCTTTTTCTTCATACATAGCGATAAGATCCTCATCACTTTCCTCGGCTGTTTTGACCAGTTGATTTAAATCGTCAGTGGCTTTCGATAACTCTGTTTGATTTTTTTCAATCCTTTCTGCGCTGTTCTCTAATGCTTCTAGCTTGTAGTTAATTTCTTGAGATATAGAGTTATGCTTATTTTGCTGTCTATGGAATAGGACATTTTCTTCGTTGAAGGAAGTCGACTTTTGAGACAATACCTCAGACATGAGGGACATTTCTTCCTTTTGGGTGGTTAGGTTATATTGAAGATCTTCTAGGAGTTCAGATGCAATCTTCTGCTGGGGTCTTAAATCGCTTAAGTCAAATTCAAGCGTGCCAATTCTTGATAATATTTCCTCTCTTTTGTTTTTGCTTGAAGAGAGTAGTTGCCCAAATTGTTCTTGTTTGGTCTTGATAGTAACATAGCTTTCATTGATCCGATTTATTTCTTCTGTTAGTATTTCAAGATCTTCATGCTTGGTGCTTGATTTCAATCTAGCTAATTCAGATTGCTGCTGCGTAATACTTTCATCGGCAATGGCTTGTTTGGTTTTGAGCTCTTTTATCTCTTTGGCTAGTTTCTCCAAATTTTTGGCTCTACCAATTCTTTTTCCTTCAAATAACCCAACAGATCCTCCAGAGATGCTAAACTTTCTTATGGAGGTTTTACCTCCTTTATCTACAAGTATTGCATCAGTGTCAGTTTCTGGTATTGCGCCATCATAAATACACACATTCTCTAAAAGAAATGAAATCAGCTTTTTGAATTTATCTTCATACTCTACGATTTCTGTTGCCGGAACGGTTCTTGGTACAAGAGAGGCAGCAGCTGTTTTAAATGATTCTAATTTATCAAGAATGAAAAAGTTGGCTTTTCCTCGACCAGCATCACTCAATAAATTGACAGCCTTCAGTGCATCCTCTATGGTGTCAACTACATAATAATTCATGTAGGTTTCGAGATAATTCTCTATGGAGATTCGATATTCTTCTGGACAGGAAATAATATCAGACAATAATGGAGCATTCTTCCACTGTGCATTTTTCTTCAGAAATTTAATAGCCTCAGGAAATCCTTCAAGATTATCAACAAGTGATTTGGTTAAATTATATTCATTGTCTTTAGAATCGAGCGTTCTGTTTGTTTTGGTTAATTCTTCTTTAAGTAACGAAATCTTCTGTTCTACGCTTTCGATACTCGATTTAAGGTCTTCCTCAGTCTTTTTTTGTTTAGTTAGTTGATTGTTTTTGGCGTCACGATTCACACCGATTTCTTCAAGTTTATCGTCAAAAGATTTAAGTGATTCTGATTGGTTAGAAGAGTCCTGTTGGGAGGCTTCCATTTCTATTTTATAGGTACTCAGTTGAATTTCACGAACCTCAATGTCCTTACTTAATTGATAAACTTGTTCACGTTTACCAGAATGTTGTTGACTATTTTCATCAAGAACTTTTTGAGTGTTGGCTGTTTTTATTTTTTGAGCTTCAAAATCATCCCTCAATTGTTCCAAGCGTCTATTTAGATCAGAGAGAATACTCTCAGCAGTTTCCCTTTCCTTATCAAGACTTTGAATGGAGAATGCGGCTCGCTCATTACTTTGTTTATCCTGCGAAATTTGCTCTTTGAGGTTTTCAATTCGGTCGTTCAAATACCTTTGTCTTTCATTCTTTATCTTCTTATCACTTTCATATTGGCGAATATTTCCAACATGTTGGTTAAGTGATTTTTGGCGTGATGAGAGAAGCTTTTCTTTGATAATTAGATCAGCTTTTGTTTTTTCTATCAGTGCTTCTTTTTCTGATAATTGAGTGTTTAACGAGCTTTTCTTATCTGTCTCGGCAGTGATTTGTTTTTCAACCTTATTGAAAACTTCCGTTTGATGAGCAATTGACTTTTTGGCTAGTCCAACACTAAAATTTTTATAATCTTCCTTTATTTCATAATACTTCTTGGTCTGTTTAGCTTGACGTTCTAAAGACTTGAGGTTTTTATCTATTTCAAAAAGTAAATCTTCCACTCGGTCTAAATCGTCATCGGTATCACCAAGTTTCTTTAAAGTCTCCTTTTTTCGAATTTTAAATTTTGAAATGCCTGCAGCTTCTTCGAAAAGACTTCTTCTTGAATTGTCTTTATCGTTTAGCAGGTCATCGACCATTCTAAGTTCGATAATAGCGTAAGTGTTGGAGGCTATTCCAGTATCAAGAAATAAATTCGTAATATCCTTTAAACGGCACGTCACATTATTTAATAAATACTCACTTTCGCCAGACCTGAAATATCTTCTAGTAACAGTTACATGGGTGTATTCGGTAGGGATGAGGTTTTTAGTATTATTAAATGTGAGTGATACTTCAGCGAGCTGTGTAGGCTTCCTTTTTTTTGTGCCGTTAAAAATAACATTCTCCATTTTGTCAGACCGAAGAACTCTTGTTTTTTGCTCTCCTAATACCCATCTGATGGAATCAACGACGTTGGATTTGCCACATCCGTTTGGACCGACAATTCCAGTTATGCCTTCGTCAAAATTTATAGTAACTTTATCAGCGAAACTTTTAAATCCTTTGATCTCGAGACGTGTTAATTGCATGTAGATTGACTCAATTAATGGATGAAATAAGCTAACAAATTTATATTAATTAAGCATTAAAGCACACAATGGACGACATTCAATTTTGGCTATACATAGTATTTGGATTGATTTATTTTGTTGGAAGATTTCTTAAGAAAAAGAATGCTCCTAAGGAACCGGTTAATGAAGCGATGACATCTACAGCATCTAGACCTCAAAAGACTAGGACTTTTGAAGACTTGTTAAAGGAGTTTACAACTGAAAAAGAGGAAGTTGTAAATCCGACGGAACGCGAATTCGAACGAAAAGTACAAATGCGGACTCCTGAAAAGTCAAAGAATTCAGCTTTCGAGGAAGGTGTGTCACGCCAATTTTCAGATGATGAAAGTAAAAAAGTTTATGAAGAGTCGGTAAAGAGTGCAGAAGGTTTTGAATTGGAATTTGCCCCAGATGAGCATTTTAAATCTAAAATTCAATCACCTACCAATACGGAAGTACCATCACAATTTGCATCTTCAATAAGAGAAAGCTTGAGTGACCCAGAAGAAGCCAAGAAAGCACTGATATATGCTGAAATTTTTAATAGAAAATATTAAGAATCAGAATGTCTGTAAGTCATAAAAAAAGGGTTCTTCGTTAGAAGAACCCTTTTTTTATGTGATAAAGACTCATTTATCTTTCGTCAGAAGAAACATAATCTCTTTTGTTTTTACCAACATAGATTTGTCTCGGTCTACCGATAGGTTCCTTGTTTTCTCTCATCTCTTTCCATTGTGCGATCCATCCTGGTAATCGCCCAAGAGCAAACATAACAGTGAACATCTCTGCAGGTATACCCAATGCACGATAGATGATTCCAGAGTAAAAATCTACGTTCGGGTAGAGTTTTCTTTCAACGAAGTATTGATCCTCTAATGCTTCTTTTTCTAAACCTTTAGCTATATCCAATACGGGATCATCTATTCCGAGCGCCTCAAGCACATCATCTGCTGCTTTTTTGATAATTTTTGCGCGGGGATCGAAGTTTTTATAAACTCGATGACCAAAACCCATCAATCTGAATGGATCATCTTTGTCCTTTGCCTTAGCCATCCATTTTTTAGTGTCTCCGCCATCAGCCTTAATGTTTTCCAACATTTCAATTACTGCAGTATTGGCGCCACCATGAAGAGGACCCCATAGCGCATTAATACCCGCAGAAAGTGAAGCATACAAACTTGCTTGTGAGCTACCAACAATTCTTACTGTAGAGGCTGAACAATTTTGTTCGTGATCTGCATGAAGAATGAGCAACTTGTCTAAAGCACGAGTGACTACAGGATCAACATTGTAATTTTCGGTTGGTAAACCGAACATCATTTTTAGAAAATTACTACAATAATCCAAACTGTTATCAGGGTATTGTACTGGATGACCCATTTGGTTTTTGTAAGACCAGGCCGCAAATGTTGGCATCTTAGCAATGATCCTAATGATGCTCATATTCACTTGATCCCATGATCTATTCGGATCTAAGCTTTCAGGATAGAAGGCAGTTAAAGAAGTAACTAAAGAAGACAAGACACCCATGGGGTGTGCAGTTGACGGAAAACCGTCAAGAAGCTTTTTAATGTCTTCGTGTACTAAGGTGTGATTTGTAATTTGTGTTTTGAACTTATCAAATTCTGCTGTACTTGGTAACTCCCCATATATTAGAAGATAAGCAACTTCTAAGAAAGTAGACTTCTCAGCAAGTTGTTCGATAGGATAACCTCTATAAGTTAGAATTCCTTTTTCACCGTCTAGAAATGTTATTGCACTTTTTGTAGAACCCGTATTTTTAAAACCAGGATCTATTGTGATAATACCAGACTCAGCTCTCAACTTACTGATATCAATGGCTTTCTCTTGCTCCGTACCTTCTATTAACGGAAGAATGTGGGATTTACCATCAACTTTAATTTCAGCAGTATTTGACATATTTGATTTATTTATTTAAAGTTCGAAAATATTACTTTTTATTCACTTTTATTCAATAATAAAAACAGAATAAAGTCTTTTTAGTTTGCATTTAAGATTAATGGGAGACCATCTTTTCCTCCACCAATAATTATAATCTTAGAATTCGGAGATTTAGACAATTCTTGCGTGGCTTCAATACCTCTCATTTTTAGCAAGTTATCAGTTAAACTACTGTTAATGATCTTATTGGCTATTGCTTCACCATCTGCCGCTATTTGCTTTCTTTCTGCTTCGCTTCTCTCTTTATTTAATTTGTACTCATAAGCCAACGCTTCTTGTTCTTGCTGTAATTTATTTTCTATAGCGTTTTTAATATTTTTCGGAAGATTGATAGATCTGATAAGCAAAGCATTCATCAAAATATTATTATTTTCGTTTGATAACGTTTTATCCGTCTCTTGAATTATCGTCGTTTCTACCTCAGCTCTTTTTGTCGAGTAAATTTCTTCTGCGGTATAACGACCCATTACTTGTCTAACTGCAGATCTTACCTCAGGAATCACAAGAGAACCTATGTATGCCTTTCCGAATCGTTCGTGTAGATAGCCTATTCTAGTTGGAATTGGATTAAAACGAATAGTGATATCAACATTTATTGATAGACCATTTTTATCTAGAATATCCATTGACTCTTCCGCCTTCTGCTCTTTTACATTATATAAGTACATCGAATTCCAAGGGGCAATCATATGAAAACCTTGTCCGTAGACTACATCTTTTTTCAACCCGTCAGTAAAGGGCTTAAATAAAATTCCTGCTTCACCTGCTTCGATTGTTAAAAACATTTTATTTGAAAATGTTACAACGACGATCAAGCTTACTATTAATATTATGATAAGTGGTAAATACTTTCTGTTATCCATTTGGGGTTATATTATTTGTATAGCAAAGTTAACACGGTTCTGTTATACTCAATGTTATTCCGGATAAGGAATTGAAAATTGAAATATTTTTAATAATTTAACAGTTTTATTGCTAGGAGCATGGCTATTTCACATTTTTAATGGTAAATAAATAATGAATTTAACACTTGATAAAATTCAAGAGACTTTAGGTAAACCGTATCATGATCTTGAATATTTGCTAAAAGCGCTAAAAGAAGTGCTTATTGAAAACGGAGATGAAGATATGGCATTGGCCATTCCATGGATTAATGAGTTGGAAAATTTTCACAACAAAGAATTAACAGAAAAGCATGTGCAGCTTTACTCTTTAGTCTTTCAGTTGGTAAATATGGCAGAGGTCAATGGGGCTGTGCAGCATAGGAGAGCAGATGAAGATAAGGACTTAACGCAAGTCAAAGGGCTTTGGGCTAATAATTTCAAACGGCTCAGGGATAAAAAAATCGATGAACGCGATATCGCAATACGCTTAAAAAGCATCTGTGTAGAACCTGTTTTGACTGCACACCCTACAGAAGCGAAAAGAGCCACGGTCTTAGAGCATCACAGAGAATTATATCTGCTTATTGTCAAACGAGAGAATAGCATGTATAATTCTTTCGAAAAAAATAATATTAGAAATGATCTAAAGCAGGTATTATATAGACTCTATAAAACAGGCGAAATTTATCTCGAAAAGCCTGATGTGCCTTCGGAGCTTAGAAATATTACGCATTATTTAACCAATGTTTTTCCTGAGACGATTCCTGTAATGGATCGGAGAATGATGCAGGCATGGGAACATCTTGGTTTTGATAGTAAGACAATTTATGAATTAAATGCTTGGCCTAAGCTTTCCTTTGGCGATTGGGTTGGAGGAGATAGAGATGGACACCCGCTTGTGACGGACCAAGTAACGGAAGATACTTTAAAAATTCTTCGACTAAACTCGATAGTTGTTGTGCGCAGGAAACTCATTGATCTGGTTCGTCATTTAAGTTTTACTGTTTCGATAGACGAGGTGCCGACAGAATTGTCCGAAAGATTACTTGAAATCAAATCGGAATTAGGAGCTCGTGGGGAAGAAGCTTTCTCTAGAAATAAAGGAGAGTATTTTCGGCAGTTTGTCAATTTATTGATCAGTAAGCTTCCAGTAGATACAAAACGTGGACATGCTACTGAAATAAACGAACATCCGGGTTGTTATTTTGTCTCCAAAGAGCTAATCGCAGATCTAAAACTACTTCAAAAGGTGATGGTCAAGTATGGAGCAAAGACCATTGCTTATGATGACGTTCATAATGCTTTAAGATGTGTAGAGACTTTTGGGTTTCATTTGGCTCATTTAGACGTCAGACAGAATAGCGCATTTCATGATATGGCCATGTCACAATTGTTAGAGGCAGCTGGTTTTGTGAAAACAGATTATTATGATTGGTCTGAAGAGGAAAAGCTAGAATTCTTGAATAATGAATTGAAGTCTAATAGACCTTTTACCCATCAAAATTTAAAGCTAGGCCCGAATGCTGAAGCTGTGGTTAATTGTTTTAGAGTTCTGGAAAGACATATTGCCAAATATGGAATTGGTGGACTTGGGGCATTGATTGTAAGCATGACTAGATCAGTGTCTGACCTGCTATTAGTTTATATTTTGGCTCGAGAAGCGGGTATAACGATGCAGACTGATGACGGCTTAGTGTGCAAATTACCAGTAGTTCCTTTGCTTGAAACTATCGATGATCTAGAAAATGGGCCTGATATTCTAAAAGGTTTTTTAAAGCACCCCTTTACGCAGCGAACATTGAAGTATGTCCAACAGGAAAGAGGTGAGGAGAGACCTACTCAGCAAGTCATGGTCGGATACAGTGATAGTAACAAGGATGGCGGTATAATGGCCAGTCAATGGCATTTATATAAGGCACAATCAAGTTTATATGAGACAGGAAAAATGTTTGATGTGAAAATTCGCTTTTTTCATGGAAAAGGAGGAAGTATTAGTCGAGGTGCTGGGCCAACGCATTATTTTATAAATGCATTACCACATAGTAGTGTTGGTGGTGATTTAAGACTTACTGAACAGGGTGAAACAATTGCTCAGAAGTACGCAAATAAGGTCAATGCAGAATATAATTTGGAGCTATTAACTGCGACAACATCGGCCAATTATATTTTAGGTGAGTTTACTGAACGTAAACCACATCCTCAGGCAGCTATTTTAGAAAAATTAGCGGTCAAGAGTAAGTCACACTATGAAAACCTTATTCGTGAAGAAGGCTTCATTCAATACTTCAGAGAAGCAACACCTATTGATGCTATTGAATCGAGTAAAATAGGATCGAGACCGGCGAAAAGAACGGGCGCAAATACTCTCGAAGACTTAAGAGCGATTCCTTGGGTATTTTCTTGGAGCCAGTCCCGTTGTAATATGACCAGTTGGTACGGTATAGGAACCGCTATTACTTATTTAAAAGAAAATGATCCAATTTCTTATGCAGAGTTTAAAAAATCTGTAGCGTATGATCCTTTCATAAGATATGTATTGACCAATGTTGATACAAGCCTCGCTTCGACTGATGAATCCATTATTAAAAACTATGCCTCATTAGTGACAGACAAGACTGTAAAGGAAAAGTTTTTGGGAATGTTTTTAGATGAACTCCAGTTAACACGAGAGGTGATGATGGATCTTTTGGAAGTTGGTATTGAAGAGAGAAGAAAAAATCATTATTACTCTAACAATCTACGTGCATCTTTGATGACTTTTATGCACAACAATCAAGTTAACTTATTACGAGCTTGGCGGGTAGCCAAAAAGGCAAATAGTAAAGAGGCCAATAAATTGCAAACTCAATTAATGCTTACAATCAATGGAATTGCGTCTGCCATGAGAAATACTGGTTGATAGGTGCCATTGAATATCTAATAAAAAAAGATCGCTAAAATAATATTTTAGCGGCCTTTTGATTTTAGGAATGTTTTAATCTGCGAAGGGGCTCAAGGAAATATTGTCAAATTTCACTATAAAATTTTTCCAATTTTTATCAAAATAAGCTTCCACTTTTTGGTTTGCAAAAACAATAACATCACTGGTTTTCTCCAACATTTTTTCTTCCATAGGACCCGGAATATGGGATGCATTGCTTATGAAAAAGTATGTATTCCCATAGTGGTCGTTGACATTTAAAACTGGGTCATCCGTAATGCCTTGTCTCTTATCTTCCTTGCCAACGTAAAGATTTAACAAACTATTTAACGAATCTTTGACAGCTTTACTTTCCTTAATGAGATCTTCAAAATCATTTTCACTTTTGAGTTTCATTCGATTGATCATTACATCTATTTCGGACATTCGATTTTTTAATTTCTCCACTTTTGAAAGAGCCAAGGACTGTAAACCCTCTAAATCCTTAAGCGTTTGATGTTTTGCTTCTAAAATATCGAACGAGGTGTTTAAACGTGGATCTGCCATCACTTCGATCGTTGTGCTATCCGAACTTTCTCCATAAGTTATTTTCACGCGGTATTTGCCTGGTAATACTTCAACACCAGAAGGTTCGTTTTTATTTTTTAATTCCTTTCTTGTGAGGTTACTAATACCCTTTTCATCCAGATTCCAATAGGTTCGATGTAATCCAGATTCTTTAGGTTTTTCAAATTTTAAGTTTCGAATTGTTTCTCCTTTTTCATTTTTGATGTTAATATACAACGTATCATATTTAACAAGGCTTGTACTGTCTAAATCTTCCTTTTTTGGAATATTCAACGAATAGGTAAGCATTGCACCTTTTTTTCTATTCTCTCCATTAAACATGGCATCAGCAGAAAACCTTGTTCCGGTCGGCTGTTGGATTGCAGATAGATAGGCTGAAGGTGGATTAAAGATCTTTATTCTATTTTCTAAAATTGACAGTCCTTTATTTGCTAACGCTCTTATCGGGCGGATATCGTCAAGCACGTAGGCAGCTCTGCCAAAAGTACCAATGACAAGATCGTGTTCTCTGGGATGAATGACTAAATCCATCGTATTGACAGTTGGGAATCCATTCGTCCATTTGGTCCATGTTTTAGTATCATCGAGTGAAATATATAAGCCATCATCTGTTCCAAGAAAGAACAATTTAGGCTCAATTATATCCTGTACAATAGAGAGGGCATAACCTGTCACATCATTTTCATCAACAATTCTTTCCCAGCTTTTCCCGAAATTTTTGGTTCTAAAAGCATAGGGCGCAAAATCAAACTTTCTGTAATTGTTGATAATCACAATCGCCTCGCCTTCAGCATATGTTGATGCTTTGATTTGAGGTATCCAGCCACCTTTTGGAGCATCCTTTATATTACTAGCTACATTATTCCATGTTTTACCTCCATCTCTGGTTAGTTGTATATTCCCATCATCTGTGGACGCCCAAATAATATCATTATTTAGTTGGCTAGGAGTGATGGCCAATATTGTGCAATAATTTTCCGCGCCTGTAGCATCCATGGTGAGTCCGCCACTTTCATGTTGTTTTTGTTTTTCCTTATTGTTTGTAGTTAAGTCAGCAGATATAATCTCCCAACTCATTCCTTTATTTGTACTCTTATGCACAAACTGACTACCGAAATAAATGGTATTATTATCAAAGGGATCTTGAGAGATGGCCGCATTCCAATTGAACCGCAGTTTTTCTTCTAATAATGGTTCCTGTGGTTTCAGGTATTCGAAGTAACCCGTTTGTCTATCGTATCTGCCAACCCATCCTTCTTGAGCCATACTATAACCATATCTGTTATCGTCTGGATCAGGCACAACATCAAATCCATCACCAAACGAAATTTCTTGCCAATAGCTGTTTCTAATACCCTGATCCTTCCACACATACGAAGGACCAGCCCAAGACCCATTATCCTGCATTCCTCCATAAACATTGTATGGAATATCATTATCTACAGAGATATGGTAAAACTGTGCCACAGGAATATTCTCCACAAACCTCCAAGTATTCCCTTGGTCTCTCGAAATATTTAAGCCCCCATCATTACCTTCTATGATATAATTTGGATCTTCAGGATGAATCCACCAGGCGTGGTGATCAGGGTGAACTCCTCTTGTTGTATTGTATGCCGGCATTAACCGAGAAAAAGATTTGCCGCCATCGTTACTCACATTTACATAGGTATAAACTGTGTATAACCGATATTCATTTTTAGGATCAACGCTAATGTCACTGTAGTAAAACGGGCGATTTCCTATTTCATCTTTGTCGTTAATTTTCTCCCATTTAAAACCACCATCCGAGGATTTATACAATGCATTTTTCTTAGATTCAATCAACGCATAAACAATATTGGGATTACTTGGCGCAACAGCGATACCTATTCTACCCAGATCACCTTCAGGCAGCCCGTCCTCTTTTGTTCGTTTTTCCCATGTTTCACCTCCATCATGGGTTACATAAAGACCAGAACCCTTCCCACCAGAAGTAAAAAACCATGGCTGTCGGTAGTGCTCCCACATTGCAGCATAAAGCTTATTTGGATTGGATGGGTCCATGATTAACTCTGAGCATCCAGTTTTATCATTATTGAAGAGCACCTGTTTCCAAGTTTTTCCTCCGTCGATTGTTTTATAAACACCACGTTCACTATGAGCTCCCCAAGGAGAGCCAATAGCCGCAACATATACTGTATTAGAATTTTGCGGATCAATGACAACTCTGTGAATATTTCTGGTTTTGTCAAGCCCCATTTTAACCCAAGACTTACCAGCATCTAGACTCTTATATATGCCATCGCCTCCATTTAAAGAGTTTCTGGGGTTTCCTTCACCAGTTCCTGCCCATATCACGGAAGGATTTGATTGTTGAATAGCCACTGCTCCAATTGAGGCAGTCGTTTGATCATTAAATATAGGTTCCCAGCTAATTCCTCCATTTATTGATTTCCATATACCGCCTGATGCAGTACCCACGTAAATAGTGTTTGGTTGTTTATTTATTACGTCGATAGATGTCACACGGCCAGCCATCCCAGCCGGGCCAATACTTCTTGCGGATAAACCTTTGAGCTTATCCATATCTAAAGTCTGCGCGTTGCATAACAAGGGCAGAAGGGAATAAAGGAAGAAAATCTTTTTCATATAAAGCTATATTTGACTTTAAACATAATTCAAAAATATTTTAAAATCGACAGCAAAATGAACAGCGGTTTATCCGTCAAATGGTCGGTTTTAACGAAAGATGCCAAAAGAAAAGAGATAATATGCGAAAAACGCTTTTAAAATATTTTTCTTTAACTAGATACAACCATGATGATAGAATCTAATGCTAGCCTTTTTGAAAAGTATGATTAAGAACTTTACGATTCGCCAAAAAATGATGTATTTCATTCTTGGCACCACGTTGATAATATATCTCCTCACTTTCGGAGCGATCACTTATTCTGTAAATAAACAGGCCATCATTGAAGGCGAAAAACTAGCAGAAACGGCAATAAAGAAAAAAGCGGAGGCGATAAAAAAAGTCTTGAATGAGGATTTGGCTATTGCAAGAACAATGGCTATTGCCGTCAAATCTTACATCGGCTTACCAGAAAGCAAGAGAACTCAGCTACGAAAAGAATTGATGTTGGGCGTTTTAAGATCAAACCCAAAATATGATGCTGTCTGGATGAGTTATGAATTATGGACTTTGGATCCTAACTGGGACAAAACACATGGTAGAGAGCGTGCTACGTATTACATTCAAAATGGCAAAGTGAGTGAGCACATCAGGTTGGATAACTTGGAGTCGGATCCAATATCAGGTTTATACACGCAAATAAAGAAATATAAATATGAGACTATTGGTGAGCCTTATGAATTTCAGGCATATGGGGGCACATCAGATAAAATGCTACTAGGGATATCACCAACTTCTCCACTAATAATTGATGGACGATTTGCGGGGCTAATTGGTACTGATATGTCAGTTGATGATTTTAAATCTATGTCGGAAATAGATTTTTACAATAAAGGTTTTGCCTTTCTTGTATCGAATGACGGGACGATTATTACTCATAAAAATCCTGATTTGGCGAATACGCAACTTGATTCCTTAAGTATTGCCAAGAATACGTCTTTAGACGTTTTAGAAAAAGTGAAAAATGGTGAAAAATTCTCCTTTTCTGTTTTCGACGACTATTATAATGAGGAAACATTCTTTGCCTTTGAACCTATCACAATTGGGCAATCAAAGACGCCCTGGTCAGTGGCGATGGTTGTACCTATTTCAGAGATTACTCGATCTTATAAGGAATCTGTCTATTTCACCGTTTTAACAGGTTTTTTTGGATTGATTATTCTATCCTTAATCGTTTATTTTATTGCTAATTCGATAAGTAAGTCTTTACAAAACTCCAACAAAGTATTAAAAAGGCTTTCAGAAGGAGATGTGTCTATTGATAAGGAGTTGTTTGTAAAAGGAGATGACGAACTATCACAAATTGCAAGATCTGTCAACCTTTTAGTTGCGGATTTGAAGTTTAAAGCTTCATTTGCGGAAAAAATAGGAGAAGGACAACTTGATTCTGAATTTGAGAAGTCAGGCGAAAATGATATTTTAGGTAGATCTTTATTGCTAATGAGAGAAAATTTACGAAATGTCATTGCGGAGACTCAGGATATAGTGAATAGGGCAGGAAAAGAAGGCGAATTATCAGCAAAAATTCAAGTGACTGATAGTCATGGAGCATGGAGTGATTTGGGAACGTCAATTAATCAATTACTAGCATCTATTTCTATTCCATTCAATAAAGTGAATGAAGTGGTTAATTCCTTGGCATTAGGAGATCTAACTATTAGATATGACATTGATGCCAAAGGAGATATAGCAAGTCTCGCCCAAAATCTCAATTTGGCACTTCAAAGTTTAAACGAATTAATTGCGGAGATCGCTCAGGTTGCCCAAGTGGTAGAAAGTAGTTCGACTGACATGCTCACAACGAGTGAGGAGATGAATTTGAATACGACCGAGATTGCTTCATCGATTTCAGAAATGAGCAATGGAGCACAAAATCAAGTAATGAAGGTAGATGAGGCATCAAGTCTTGTTGAAGGAATTTTACGATCGAGTACAGCGATGGGTGAGCAAGCCATAAGTATAAATAATGCAGCCAAAGAGGGAGTGAAAAATAGCGAAGACGGAATGAAGCTTGTCAAGAAAGTAGGTTTTAGCATGAGTGATATTTCTGCCTTTTCAAATGATACTTTCAGCTCCATTAAGGTCCTTACAAAGCGCTCAGATGAAATATCAAATGTGCTAAGTGTCATCACTGATATTGCTGCCCAAACAAATTTACTAGCGTTGAATGCAGCAATCGAAGCTGCCCAGGCAGGTGACGCTGGGAGAGGCTTTGCAGTTGTAGCTGAAGAAATTCGCAAGTTGGCCGAAGGATCTAGAAATTCTGCTAAGCAAATTGAAAGATTAATTAAAGATGTGCAAAGTGACGTTTCAACAGCTTCTTCAGCCATTGATATGATGAAAGCCAGTGTGTCCTCAGGTGAAAAAGCATCTAAGTCGGCCTCCGAAGCATTTAATTCCATTATCAAGTCATCTTCCGAAACACTGCTGATGTCTCAAGAGATTAATAACCGTGTGGAAAGCCAATTAAAGGACATTAAAAGTGTCGTTGCTATTACGGAATCAGTGGTCGTTATAGCAGAACAAACCGCGGCGGGAACGGAAGAGATCGCAAGTTCAGCTTCTGAGTTGTCTTCGGGAATGTCTGGTTACGGTCAGAAAAATGAAGAACTCAATCAGTTGGCTAAGGAGCTTAGTGATAGAGTATCAAAGTTCACCCTAAATAGAGATCAAGAATGAGTTTAGATAAGGTTGATGATTTGGTTGAAAACTGGGCGGAATTTGCTTCTAAGACAAAATTGAAACATCTTCAAAGAAGTGAGAAAATAGAAAAAGCCACGTTAGTTGTCTTTAATTTGTTTGACCATGAATATGCATTGGTCATCGATGAGGTAAAGGAAATTATATCAATCCCTCATATTATACCAATCCCTCAAACGCCAGATTATATTGTTGGATTGGGGAATGTGAGAGGAAATGTATTGGCATTATTAGACCTTAATTATAGAGTTTTTAAAGAATCATCTGGGAAAAATGAGTACGTCGTAGTTTTAAAAAGTAACGAGTTAAAATTAGGTTTACTTGTCAATAAAATGCCAGAGACTTTTACCTTAGAAAAGTCAATGTTAAATTATTCTAGTGCAGCAATTAAGTCCCTATCAAAAGAAGATGATTTCATCAAGGGTCTTGTGAAAAAAGATGAAAGAATAATTTTTCTTATGGATACTAAAAAATTATAATATTTATAATAAAAATCGATGAACGATTATCTCGTAATTCTCCTAAGTTTAATTTTTATAGGGGCTCCTGTTGTTCTTTTTATTTCAAAAAGGATATTCAAAAATGCTATACTTTTCCATTTGACGATTGCGATAACCTTGTTGGAAATAGTCATTGCAATGCTGGCGTACGTAGTAGGAAAAGAAGGGTTTGGGCAATTAATATGGGCAGTGCCAACAGGTATTTTCTTTACTGTTTTAATGTATATTCATTTCAATAAACGATTTTCAAAGCCTTTAAATGATGTTAAAATTGAAATTGAAAAATTATCTCGAGGGATTAGCACAAAGAATCACTCATTAGCTAAGCGAAAAGATGAGATAGGCGAATTAGCGATCTCACTAAATAACTTGGACGACACCATCACCTCGACTGCCGATGTTATTAATAGCATTTCGAGAGGAAATATAAACTTAAATATTGATGTTAAAAGCGAAGATGATGTTCTAGGAACTGCGATTTTAAAACTGAAGACTAGGTTGAAAACGGTTTTGGACGATACGATGGGAGCGCTCCAAAACGCGAAAGAAGAGGGAAATTTTTCGGTTCGAATTGATGCTGGAAATTCGGAAGGAATCTGGCTCGACCTGGCAAAAAACATCAATGGTCTTTTAACTATTATCTCCAATCCATTTGATCAGATTAATGACGTTATAAAATCAATGTCCGAAGGAGATCTTACGCAAAGAATTGAAATAGAATCCGAAGGAGATATTAAGCGCTTAACTCAAAACCTAAATTTAGCACTTAATAACATTGAAGGTATTTTATTTCAAGTTTCGAAGAATGTCTTGTCTATTGACGAAGCAGCAGAAGAAATGAAAAACACAGGAGTAGAGATGAACATTAGCTCCAATGAAATTGCCACAGCCATATCAGAGATGAGTCAAGGTGCTCAAAACCAAGTCATGAAAGTAGATGAATCTTCAGGCCTATTAGAAGGAGTCTTGAACAGTTCTAAAAACATGGTTGATAAAGCAGAGCAAATAAATACAGCTGCTATTGATGGGAAAATATTGAGTCAAAAGGGTATGGAAACTATTGGTAATCTTGCCTCTAGCATGACTGATATTCTTGATTTTTCCAACAGAACCAATGACTACATGGTCGCCTTGCAGGCAAGGTCAAACGAAATATCTGATGCATTGAATGTCATTACTGAAATAGCTTCTCAGACCAATATGCTCGCATTGAATGCGGCAATAGAAGCAGCTCAAGCTGGTGAAAGTGGGAGAGGTTTTGCTGTAGTAGCGGAAGAAATTAGAAAATTAGCCAATAGTTCAAGAAATGCTGCCAAAGAGATAGATATATTGGTAAAAACTGTGAACGCAGATACCGTAGCTACCGCAAAGTCAATGAAAATGATGAAAGAAGTAGTTTCAAATGGAGTGAGGGAATCAAATTCTGCTTCTAAATCATTTAATGCGATGCTTCTATCATCAGATGATATTTTGGAGTTTTCAGAGGAAATTTTAGTGTCTGCAAACATACAAATTGATAGTATTGAAAATGTTGTAAAAATAACGGAAAGCGTCGTTGTAATTGCTGAGCAAACAGCCGCCGGAACTGAAGAAGTAGCCAGCTCTGCTTCGGAATTATCCGCAGGAATGGACGGGTATTTAGACAAGGCCGCCAAGCTTGCTAATATTGCTAATTCATTCAAAGAGGGGATAAGCATGCTTAAAATTTCAAGCAATGATTTATCTGGTGCGAATGTTCTCAATGTGTTACGAGAAAATTTCGAAAAAGAGAAAATGCTTTTAAATGCACTACTTAAAAATGTTCCAGATTTCATCTATTTTAAAGATCGTGAAAGTAAGTTCTTCAGAAATAGCCAAGCACACATCGAGTCATTTGGATTTCAAAATCAAGAGGAACTTAATGGAAAATCTGATTTTGATTTTTATGGTAGTCATGCACAACAAGCATTTACGGATGAAAAGAGAATATTAGAAACAAAGGCACCCTTGCTTAACTTGATTCAAAAAGCGGATCATAAAAATGGAAAGTCAAGACATGTTACAACAAGCAAAATGGCATTAATCAATAATAAAAACGAGGTAATTGGCACGTTCGGCATTTCTCGTGATATAACGGAATTGGTCGAAGCTCAGTTACAGGCAGATGCGGTAGCAAAACAGCTGAAAGAGCTGAAAGGTAAGTACGAGTTTAATTAAACGATGATATCTTTGTTATAACCCATGTCTAGAGCAATTTTTCCAAGTTTAAATACCAGTAACGATACCAGAAGAAAGGAACTTCATGAGAAGTTCTCTGAAGAAATAACGGGGCTCTCAGGTAAAAAAGTACATTTAATTGTCTTCGATCTTGAAAAAATAAAGTTTGCCCTTGAAATAGAAAAAATTGATGAGGTGGTGGCAACACCGGCAATAAGCAAACTGCCTAAAAGTCCGACCTATATCCCAGGAATAGCAGCGATACGCGGAACTGATATTATCATCTTAGATCTTAGTTCCAAATTAGGCCTAGATCAAATATCAAATATTAAATATGAAGATACTTTTACAATTGTCGTTGCGAGTCAAAGGTTTACAATAGGTATATTGACACCCTTAATACCAATAAACATTATTGTTCCTGGGGAGCATATTCAACCAACAGGTATGGATATCGCCGGTAGCCCTGAAGATGAAACTTATATAAAGGGGATAATCAGGCATGGCGAAGAACGGATTTATTTTATTGATATTGACGAATTGTTAGAAGGAGATAGAACTAAATAAAATCAACATTTGAAATCAAAAATAAGCATATTGATTGTTGACGATTCTGCCTTTATTAGGTTGTTAATCAATGATTTGTTGTCTCAAGAGCCTGATTTAGAAGTGGTAGGTTCAGCAACCAATGGGAAAGAGGCTGTTGAGCAAACGCTGGCTTTGAAGCCTGATGTGGTTCTTATGGACATGACAATGGGTGAGTTCGATGGTTTGTATGGTGTAGAACACATCATGAAGACGCATCCTACACCCATATTAATATTAAGTTCTATTGGTAACACCAACTTAGATCCAATCTTTGACGCCTTAAGGTTAGGTGCGGTTGACTATATAAATAAACCAAAAAGAGGTGGCTCAAAGATTCGAGAAATGGATTTAGAGTTAATACAAAGAATAAAAAAAGTTGCAAAAGCTAAACCACGAACGATTGAGATTCACGAGCCGTCAGCTTTAATCAAAAAAAAAACCATTCATTCGAAAGGAAATTTTGATATTGTTATAATAGGTGCGTCAACTGGTGGGCCAAGTGCAATTGAAAAAATTGTCACCAACTTACCTAAAGCTTTGGGTGTTCCTGTTGTTATTATTCAACATATGCCAGAAAATTTTATCCCCTCATTTGCATCACGTTTAGACGCATTGAGTGAATTAAAAGTTGAAGTAGCGCAAATAGGTCAGCCTATACCTCAAAATACCGTACTAATAGCCCCAGGAAACACCAATATTGTGTTAAAAAAGTCTGCTAATAATGGGTTTATCATAGGAGCGACTTCAGAGTCTTATAAAGAATACAACCATCCATCAATAAACGCTTTTATGCTTTCAGCTGCAGAAATATGTGGAAAAAAATCTCTGTCGATCATACTAACGGGAATGGGAAAAGACGGCACTAGAGGGATCCAAGAAATAAAAAAGTCCGGAGGACTTACGGTAGCACAAGATGAGTCTTCTTCTATCATTTTTGGTATGCCAAAACATGCAATAGCTTCTGGTTGCATAGCAGAAGTTTTAAATATCAGTGAGATTGCGAATTTTATTATCAAAAAAGTTCAAAATGAGCGATAAAGAATCGGAGTATAAAGAGCTGTTTCTCCTAGAGGCAAAAGAGAATATTGATAAGCTGGAAAATTTGTTTGTGAAACTTGAAAAAAATCATTCCGATATCCGTGCCATCAATGAAATTTTCAGAATAACGCATACTTTGAAGGGAAATGCAATGGGAATGGGGTTTGACTCCATTGGAGAGTTGTCGCACCTTTTGGAGGATGTCATGCTTGCCATACAGAACAAATCAGTTGAGCTAGACGAGGATTTATTTCAATTGATTTTTAGGGCGAATGATAAACTGACGGCTCTGGTATTAGCTTTAGAAACCGGCAAAAGAGTGAGTTATTTAGGAATTAAGACGAGTCTATCTCTTTTTCTCAATCAATCAATTAATACAATAGAGAATAATGAAGCGCAGATATCTAAAAATCAATCAAAAGAAATACTTGCGCCGACTGCTGATAGCATTGAACAATCAGCTATCCAAGATTTGCAGGAAGATGTTGCCGAAGAATCTGATATAAGCCTTTCGGACGTTATACAAATTCCATTAAAAAAAATGGATGAGCTAATGAGTGAAATGGGGCAGTTAGTTATTGAGAGAGATCGGTTGATAGCATTAAGTCAAACATCTCAGGTGACTACCAGCGAGTTGGAGCCTTTAAAAAGGCTGACGTCCAACCTGCAATACAGTATCATGAATGTGAGAATGGTGAAAGTTGGTTTTTTATTTAACAAGTTTCATCGAGTAGTCAGAGATGCCGCCAAAACTGAAGGGAAGATTATAAATCTCATTTTAAAAGGAACTGAGGTTGAAATCGATCGAAATATACTAAAAGTTATTACAGACTCTTTAGTGCACTTGGTTAGAAACTCAGTAAGCCATGGTATTGAACAAAGCGAAGAGAGAATAAAAGCAGATAAACCTAAAATAGGATCGATAACATTACTTGCTATGTATAGCCGGGATAGAGTGATTATTTCTATAGAAGACGATGGTCATGGAATGGATGTAGAACGCTTGAGAGAGAAAGTAATTTCCAAAGGGCTAATTAATCGAGATGCTGCAAGCAAATTGAAAGATTCCGAGGTTATCCAGTTTATTTTCCACGCGGGTTTTTCTAATGCAGATACAGTCAATGAAATCTCCGGAAGAGGAGTAGGTATGGATGTTGTTAAAAAAGCCGTAGAATCAGTAGGGGGACAAGTTAAAGTCAATACAAAATTGAGGTTTGGTACGACCATTTCTATGGAATTACCTGTTTCCCTAGCATTAAAAACCACATTAATGATTGCGCTCGGTGATCATGAATATGCTGTCGGAATGTCTTTTGCCGAAGCAGTTGTAAAGGTTCAAAAGAAAGATCTGAGTATATTCGGACATACGCTTTTGTCAGATTATAAAGGAGAGGCCATCACCACCATATTTCTAGCAGACCTTTTTAACGTAAAGAGTTTGGATGATTTAAAAGAGAGAGGTGCTCTTCAAAAAACATTTTTAAGTTTAGAAGAGCATCAAGTTTTTGATATGATAATAATAAATTATGGTGATCGTAAAACTGGGATTGTTGTTGACAAAGTGATTCAGCAAAAAGAAATGATTGAAAAACCCCTAGAGAAACCAATTGATCAAGTTAAACTCATCAGTGGGGCATCAATTATGGGTTCAGGTAAAGTTTGCCCCATTGTTGATCTAGGCTTTGTGGTAGACTTAATTTATAATAAAATCAGAAATCAAGAAGAGGTTATTTAATGGGTAAAACATACAACGATGTATATACCTTTAAACCAATAATCATGATTTCCGATGAGGAGTTATCATCATTAATGGTGGCAATTCGGAATAGATACGGTCTTGACTTCACAAATTATGAGCGCGCCTCGCTGAAGAGAGGTATGGGGCGTTTAATGCTCAAGCATAATATGGATTCTTCCTTAGACTTGTGGGGACGAGTACTTAAAGACAAAGGCTTTTTTAGTGATGCGATAGACGATCTATTGGTTAATCTCACTGAATTATTTAGAAACCCTGATGTATGGATTCATATTAGAGACAACATTCTAGATGAATTTCAAAATAAACCAATCTCTATTTGGCATGCCGGATGTTCAACAGGGGAAGAGGTATATACCATGTCTATTGTTTTAGAGGAGAAAGGAATGCTAGCTAGAGCAAAATTATTGGGCTCAGATTTAAGCAAAAGAGCACTTGTGAAGGCAAGAAACGGGGATTATTCTACAGAAATTCTTAAACAGTATTTGAATCCTTTCTTAAAATATTTTCCAAGAAGAAAGTTGGAAGACTATTTCGATTACCATGAAAAACACGCAACAATAAAATCTGCATTCAAACAAAACGTAACATTTAAAAGCCATAATTTGGTTAATGATCCGTCCATGGGCGAACACGACATTATCTTTTGTCGAAACGTGATGATTTATTTTGATATTGAACTGAAAAAAAAGGTGCTTGAGTTGATATATAAAAGTTTAAAAGAAAATGGTTATTTCATTATTGGATATTACGATATTATGCCAGAGGCAGGAAAGAAATATTTTGACTTGGTTGATATTAAAACAAGAATTTATAGGAAGAAGAAAAAAGTGATAGGAAAATGAAAAAAAGGACTTTGATTGTTGATGATTCTACGTACATGCGCATGAATTTGAAAAAAAAACTCACCGCATTAAATTTTGAAATAATAGGCGAAGCAAAAACAGGAGAGGAGGCGCTTGATTTAATTGAGCTATTAAAGCCCGATTTCATCACCCTTGACAACATACTTCCTGATATGACGGGTCTAGATATTCTTGAGGTTTTAAGGCAAAAAAAAATAGCTATAGACGTTCTTATGATTAGTGCTGTAGGTCAACAATCTATCATTAAGTTGGCTAAACAGTATAACATTATGGGTTATTTAATCAAGCCTTTTGATGATTATCAATTGCAAGTAGCACTCGATATTTAACTTCAACCATGGAACTTGCCAATTCAGTCACAAAAACACGGCAACTGGTCGAGTAATTTTTGTATTCATTTATTGATTTATTCAATTTACGCTTATAACCTAAAACATATGCTTGATAATTTTTCGGAAAGCGAGCTCAAAGTAGCCTCTAAATTGGTTTTTGACGGACTATCGATGGCTAAATCATCAATGGAGCAGATTTTACAAAGCCCCATTTCTCTGGAAAAAATTGATTACAGCGATAAAATAACTGTACCAGTCCCGAAATTTGAGATGGTTTCAAATGAGAACGTACATATTATCAAAACTGTCTTGATGGGAGATTTAAAAGGCACCAGTTATTTGATTTTTTCGGATAGTGATGTCAATAAAATATTCAAAGCTTGCCTACCCGAGAAGTTTTTGCAGGGAACTTCCCCTGAGAGCGATATGATGAAATTGGGATTTCTCACGGAGGTTGATAACATGGTGGCAGCAGCCGTTATCACGCAATTCTCAAATTCACTTAGGCTTGAGATATACGGCATGGTCCCATTTTTAGAAGTGAAAAAATCAATTGAGGTTAATGATTACCTAGAAAACGAAGCAGGAGAATTAGATCAGATAATTCATTTTAAAGCAAATTTTCATGGAACCGAGTTGGATATAGCACCAGATTTCATATGGATTCTTCATGAAGATTTCGTGGACAAGGTTAGAAATATAATTAAATAAAAGGATCATAAGATCCCTGAACAAAAAGACATTAAAAATCAATAATGAAAAAGACAGTATTAGTAGTAGATGATTCTATATATATGAGGTCTTTGGTAAGAACCACATTAGAAGACGCTGGATTTGAAATTGTCGGAGAAGCCCAAAATGGGGAAACGGCTATTGATTTAGCTCTGGATTTATGTCCAGACTTGATCACGCTAGATAATATCTTGCCCGATATGATGGGGTTTGAGATTCTGAAGGTTTTAAAGGAAGAAGGTTTAGCTTCTAAAATAATCATGATTAGCGCTGTAGGTCAACAAACTGTAGTCAACAAAGGAAAAGAATTAGGCGCTTCTGAATATATTGTTAAGCCTTTTACCGCAGAAGGCTTGTTAGAAGTTGTAAATCGTGTAATTTAGGTTGAGTTTTAAGGACGTACTAAATGCCTGTTTTATATGAAAAAATTATATGATTTACCGATAAGAAAGAAATTTGCGGTAGTCATTGTCCCCTTGATAATAATCATTTTATTCTTTGATTACTCACAGATCAAATATAACTATCTAGATTATTCTGATTCCCAAAGACTAAATAGCGCGATAGTACTTGGAGTTGAGATAAATCATGCTGTACATGAGCTCCAGAAAGAAAGGAGTATATCAAGTGGATTTCTGGCAAATCAAGGGTTCGAGTTCGAGCAAGCACTTAAGAAACAACGATTAGTCACTGACAGTACTATAAATCAATTTTATAAGGAGATTCAAAACTCTGATTTAGATGGTTTATTATCACTTCACAAGAATGATATTGAATTACTCAAAGGTGATTTTAATGGCCTTCAATCATTACGTGATAATATCGATAGACAAGGAATTAGTCCTGAGCAAAGCCTACAATACTTCTTGAATATCAATGAAATAGCCCTTAATGCGGTAGATCGTCTCATCAATGAGACAAGAGATAAAGAAATAGCCCAACAGGTTCACGCATTAATTTATTTTTTAAAAGCCAAAGAAAGAGCAAGTATTGAAAGAGCAATTGGCACTCAAGCCTTTTCCAACGATACGATAAATGACGAACTCTACAGTTCATTCGCAACTTTAGTAGCAGAACAGCGGTCATACACGGATGCATTTTTAGTCATTGCAGATGAAAATTCTGCAGATTTCTACAAACAAACGATAACTGGCCATGACGTGGAGGAAGTGGCTCGATTAAGAGAGATTCTTTATAAGAGACTCACACTTGAAGAAGACCCAAGTTATTGGTATTCCATGACGACTAGCAAAATTAACATGCTAAAAGAAGTGGAAGAATTTGTTAGTGAGAATTTATTGACAAGAACAGATAATCTTGCCGCGACAGCACTGAGAAATTTCTGGACATTCTTAATTTTAGACTTACTGATAGGAATTATAGCCTTCTGGTTGATGTCGACGATTGTAACGAACCTACTAGGTAATGTCAGCTTATTAGAGGCCTTTACTCAGCGAATATCCAAAGGAGACTTGTCGAAGAAAGTAAAAATTGATACTAAAGATGAAATAGGGCAGTATGCCAAGACATTTAATGTCATGGTTAATGAAATAAATATTTCTCACGATATCCTGAGAAAGGAACGTGATAAGGCTAAATACCTTTATAATAATATTTACAGGGTCTCTTTGATGGTATTCCAAAACATCCAACAAGGAATATTTTTATTGGATCGAAATTTCAAAATGAGTAAGCTTCATTCTAAATCGATGGAGAGCATTTTTGGCGTACAAAAAATTGCAGGGGAGAATTTTACAAGTTTTATGAGGCCATTGATAATTCCCAGGCAGGATTCAAGTTATAAGTGCAAAACTGGTGTTTGATTTATTTTATGTGCGAATACCTGTTCAGGTGATTGAAAGTTATATCTTTTCCTAGGTCTTTGGTTCAGTTTGGTCTCAATATCCTTGAT